>Ga0265293_10000283_pt1 | contig 125510 bp, 116 predicted proteins | sample Munlanlewell138R_FD_192505 | JGI IMG/M metagenome (GOLD analysis project Ga0265293, IMG submission 192505) | Leachate microbial communities from a municipal landfill in Southern Ontario, Canada - Leachate well 138R | ecosystem: Engineered > Solid waste > Landfill > Unclassified | place...
GATCTCCGCCCCCGTGGTGTCGTAGTGGATGCGGGCGTTGGCGGGGTTGTCGAACTGGCGGGCCCAGATGGCCCCGTTGGGCTCGCTCTCGGCGAGCTTCTCCGCCAGGCGCCGGGCGGTGTGGATGTAATGGCGGGGATCGTCGTAGCTGGCCCGGGGCACTAGGTGCAGATCGGCGCCGTAGAGCTCCACCATTTCGATCTTTTCCTTGCTCTGGGTCTGGGGCATCACCACCGCGGTGCGATAGCCGAGGGCATTGGCGATCAGGGTGAGGCCGATGCCGGTGTTGCCGGCGGTGCCCTCGACGATCACCCCGCCGGGGCGCAGTTCGCCCCGGGCCTCGGCGTCGCGGATGATGCCGAGGGCGGTGCGGTCCTTGATGGAGCCGCCGGGGTTCAGGAACTCCGCCTTGCCGTAGATGGCGCAGCCGGTGAGCTCGGACACCCCCTTGAGGTGCACCAGCGGCGTGTTGCCGATCAGGTCCAGTATGCTGTTCGCGGTCAAAATCGTGGTCTCGGGGCTGGTGGGGCCGATGACAGGAATGCCAGGCCGGGCTGACAGCGGGCTATTATGCCAAGAGATGGCGCCAAAGCCGACCCTTGCGGGTGATTTGGTCGCGGCGGGGTGGGCAGAGGGGCGGTGCCCGGCGCGGGCCGGGCACCGAGGGGGATCGCCGGGTCAGCGCACCTTGGCGAAGCAGGCCCGCACTTCGCCGACGAACAGTTGCGGCTGCTCGAAGGCGGCGAAGTGGCCGCCCTTGTCCAGGTCGTTCCAGTGGATCAGGTTCAGGTACACCCGCTCCGCCCAGCGGCGGGATGGGCGGAACAGCTCCCGGGGGAAGATCGACACGCCCACGGGGATGTCCATGGGGGTGGTGAACATGTCCCGGAAGCTCTCCCAGTACAGCCGCCCGGAGGAGGCGCCGCTGGCGTTGAGCCAGTAGAGCATGATGTTGTCGAGCATCTTGTCGTAGCTGAGGGCGTCCTCGGGGTTGCCCCGGTTGTCGGTCCAGCCGTGGAATTTCTCGTAGATCCACGCCGCCTGGCCCACCGGCGAGTCCACCAGGGCGTAGCCCAGGGTCTGCGGGCGGGTGGCCTGCTGCTTGGAGTAGCCCGATTCCCAGTCCTGGTAGTGCTGCATGTCGCCGAGGGCCTTCTGCTCGGCCTCGGTGAGATCCGCCATGTCCTCGGGCTTGGGCTGCACCAGGGGCATGTTGAGGTGGATGGCCCGGCAGCCCTCGGGCTTCAAGGTGCCGATGGCGGTGGTGACCCCCGCGCCCCAGTCGCCCCCTTGGGCCACCCACTCGCTGTAGCCGAGGCGCCCCATCAATTCGGCCCAGGCCCCAGCGATGCGGTGGATGCCCCAGCCGGTGCCGGTGGGCTTGGCGGAGAAGCCAAAGCCCGGCAGGGAGGGGATCACCAGGTGAAAGGCGTCCTTCGCCTCGCCGCCGTGGGCGGTGGGATTGGTGAGGGGGTCGATTACGTCCATGAACTCGATCACCGAGCCCGGCCAGCCGTGGGTCATGATCATCGGCAGGGCGTCGGCGTGGGGGGAGCGGATATGGAGAAAGTGGATCTCGAGGCCGTCGATCTCCGTGGTGAACTGCCCGTAACCGTTCAAGCGGGCCTCGCAGCGGCGCCAGTCGTAGTGGTTCTGCCAGTAATCGCACAGCTTCTGGACGGAGGCGAGGGGCGCGCCCTGGCTCCAGTCGTCGACAGTTTCCCGCTCCGGCCAGCGGGTGTTGGCGAGGCGGGCCCTGAGGTCGTCCAGTTGCCCCCGGGGGATGTTCAGGTGAAAGGGTTTGATGACATCGGTCACGGTGGTTGTCCTTGTTGGTTGCCGGGTGGTGACGGGTGGCGGAACCTTAGCAGCGTGGCGGCAAAAAATAAATCATCGTCAGTTATCGTCCTCGTCGCCGCGCGCCCGGGCGCCAACCATAGCAAGGCGGGCAGCGGTGATAAAGCCCGGGATGGCGGGCACGGCCATGGTTGCCCGGCGCGGGGATGGAGTACACTCACCGCGGGCCTGGGAGTGCTCTGCTCCGGCGCCGAATCATCCGTCGAGACAATAATAAGGAAACCCCCATGACCGACCCCAAGACCCCCTGGGATACGCGCTACGAATGGCGCGCGGTGGCGCTCTTGTCCATCGGCTTTGGCCTTGTCGGCCTCGATCGCTTCATGATCCAGCCGCTCTTTCCGGTGATGATGAAGGATCTCAACCTGGACTATCAGGACATCGGCCTGATCTCCGGCATCCTCGCCCTCACCTGGGGCATCTCCGCCATGTTCTGCGGGCGCCTCGCCGACCGGGTGGGGCACCGCATCGTGCTGATCCCGGCGGTGGTGATGTTCTCCCTGATGGCGGGCCTGAGCGGCCTTGCCACCGGCCTTGTCAGCCTGCTCGTCATCCGCGCCCTGATGGGCTTCGCCGAGGGGGCCTTCACCCCCACCAGCATCGTCGCCACCCTGGAGGCCAGCAAGCCCAGTCGCCACGGTCTGAACCTCGGCATCCAGCAGAACATGGTGGCCCTGGTTGGCCTGGGCCTGGCCCCCCTGATCGTCACCCAGTTGCTGACGGTGGTGCCCTCCTGGCGCTGGGTGTTCGTGCTGGTGTCCCTGCCGGGCTTCATCGTCGCCTGGCTGATGTTCCGGGTAATCCGCAATCCGAGCCCCCGGGCAGCGGCGGAGCATACCCTCACCCACGACGCCAAACCCCACCGCTGGCAGGAGGTTTTCCGGTACCGCAACGTGCCCCTCAATATCTGCGGCATGTTCTGCTGGCTGACGGTGGTGACGGTGATGGGTGCCTTCATGCCCAGCTATTTGATGGATCACCTGGGGCTCGGCCTTGCGGAGATGGGCTTCGTGATGTCCGCCATCGGCTTTGGTGGCAGTGCCGGCAACCTGGTGTTGCCGGGGTTGTCCGATCGGTTCGGCCGCAAGCCGGTGCTGGCCTTCGGAGTGATCGTCGCGGTGTGCGCCCTGGTGAGCCTGCGCTACGTGGGTGCCAACCCGGCGCTGCTGTTCGGGCTGGTGTTCACGGTGATGTTCTGCGTCTTTTCCAACGTCACCCTCACCGTGGGGCCCCTCACGGTGGAATCGGTGCCGGCCACCCTGATGGCCACCGCCTCGGGCCTGGTGGTGGGCATCGGCGAGGTGTTCGGCGGCGGGGTGGTGCCGGCGCTGGCGGGCTTTGTCGCCAAGAATTACGGCATCGAGCACATTCCCACCATGGCGGCCCTGGGCATGAGCCTCGGTCTTATCGTGGTGGTGTTCCTGCGGGAGACGGCGCCGGTCAAGGTGGCGGGCAGGGCCTGAGGGCGGCCCGTTCCCACCCGGCGCCGGAACGGGGGGGTGCCGGCCGTCAGCTGAACAGGTCTTGATAGCGCTCCCGGAGGACGTTCTTCTGCACCTTGCCCATGGTGTTGCGGGGTAAATCCGCCACCACCATGACGCGCTTGGGAATCTTGAAGTTGGCCAGTTGCTCCCGGGTGGCGGCGATGATCGCGGCTTCGCCGAGGCTCTCCCCCCCCGCCCCGGCCACCACCACCGCCACCACCGCCTCGCCAAAATCCGGGTGGGGCACGCCGATCACCGCCGATTCGGCAACCCCCGCTATCCCGTCGATCACCAGCTCCACTTCCTTGGGGTACACATTGAGGCCGCCGCAAATCACCATGTCCTTGGCGCGGCCGACGATGCTGTAGTAGCCGTCGCTGTCCACCAGGGCCTTGTCGCCGGTGTTGAAGAAGCCGTCAGCGGTGAAATCCTCCGCTGTTTTCTCCGGCATTCGCCAGTAGCCGCTGAATACGTTGGGGCCCTTCACCTGGAGATTGCCCACCTCGCCGGCGGGTACCTCGCCGCCGTTGTCGTCGACGATGCGGGCGCTGACCCCCGGCAGGGGAAAGCCCACGGTGCCCGCGCGGCGCTCGCCGTGGAGCGGGTTCGAGGTGTTCATGCCGGTCTCGGTCATGCCGTAGCGCTCGAGGATACGGTGGCCGGTGCGGGCCTCGAAGGCTGTGAAGGTCTCCGCCAGCAGCGGCGCCGAGCCGGAAATGAAGAGGCGCATGTTGGCGCAGCTCTCCCGGGTGAAGCGGTCGCTGGCCAGCAGCCGGGTGTAGTAGGTGGGCACCCCCATCATCACCGTCGAGCGGGGCAATGCCGCCAATACGGCGTCGACATTGAACCCGGGCAGCCAGGCCATGGCGGCGCCACTCATCAGCACGCAGCTGATGGCGACGAAGAGGCCGTGGACGTGAAAGATCGGCAGGGCGTGGAGCAACACGTCGTCGGCGCTGAAACCCCAGTAATCCACCAGGGTCAGGGCGTTGCTGGCCAGGTTGCCGTGGCTGAGCATGATGCCCTTGGGGCGTCCGGTGGTGCCGCTGGAGTAGAGCAGGGCGGCGAGGTCGTCGGCGCGGGACTCCGCGCAGGGGAAATCGGCGCTGCAGGCCCTTACCCTGTCCATCAGGGTGCCGTCCCCGGCGGTGCCGAGGGTCAGCACCGGGATGCCGCCGAGGCGGCCAGCGAGGCCCGCCAGGGTGGCCTCGCCCCGGGGATCGCACACCACCAGGCCCGGCTCGGCGTTGGTGAGGAAGTAATCGAGCTCCGCCGGCGAGTAGGCGGTGTTGAGGGGGTGGAACACCAGCCCGGCCCGCAGGCAGCCCAGGTACAGCCACAGCATCTCCACGGACTTTTCCACCTGCACCGTGACCCTGTCGCCGGGTTGGAGGCCGAGGCCGGCAAGGCAGGCGGCAAAGCGGGCGGACTCCCGCTCGGCGTCGGCGTAGCTGTAGCGCTCCCCCCCGGCGGCGATCAGCAGTGGGCGGTCGAGGTCGGCGGGGAAGTGGCGGCGGAAGGTGGCGTAGAGATTGGCGTTGGGCATGGCGATCAATCAAATCCTCTGCTGTTGATAGGGGTGAACCTTGCCGTGGCGTCACGGCCGGCCCGCGAAGGGTCGTGCTCAGCTGCCGGTGGCGGACTGGCCCGAGAGGTCGATAAGCATGGTCAGCAACAGGTTGCGCGCCTGCAGGATTGTCCTGAAGGATTCGGCGCTGACCGTCTTGCCAAGGGGCGTGAGACTCAGGGTGCCGCGGCGCTTGTCGCCGGCCGACTCCTCCCGGGCCACGAGGCCCGCGGCCAGCAGCCGGTTGATCTCCGCGGTGATCAGGCTTCTGCCCACCCCAGTCTCCGCAAGTTCCGCCGGGTGCACCCAGCCGTGGTCGATCAGGGTCAGCATCGACGCGCCCCTTGGCCCCAGGGAGTACCGCTGGTTGGTGGGTTCCATGATGGCGAGCATCCGCCGCGCCGTCGCCCCGACAGTGTGGAGCAGATAGGCGGTGTACTCGGGTGTCACCGATCTGCGGCTTTTGCGCGCACTAACCATGGGGGGCCTCGGGTCTGGCAATAGCCCCGATTGAATGACGCCTGGGTGGCTGAATTCAAGTGGTGTCGCGGGATTTAGCTCCAGCAGGCCTGGGGGTTGTCGGCAAGGGGGCTATTGGCTGTAGGAGTGCCGGCCCGAGCCGCTGGCGGAGGGCCGCGGCAAATGAGCCGAGCGATGGGCTGGGGTGGAGCCGATAGGGATAAACCCCTTGGTTCCAAAACTGCAACCTACGTCCTCGGACTAATCTGTTGCCTATGTCTCCGGAGCAGACCCCTATTGAAAAATGGTGGGCCCAGTAGGACTTGAACCTACGACCAAGCGATTATGAGTCGCCTGCTCTGACCAACTGAGCTATGGGCCCGGAGGGGAGGGGTGCGTCGGCGGGCATTATAGGTGCCCGCCGACAGGTGGGCCAATCAGTCCTCGATGAAACTGCGCAGGTGATCGGAGCGGCTGGGATGGCGCAGCTTGCGCAGTGCCTTGGCTTCGATCTGGCGGATGCGCTCGCGGGTGACGTCGAACTGCTTGCCCACTTCCTCGAGGGTGTGGTCGGTGTTCATGTCGATGCCAAAGCGCATGCGCAGCACCTTGGCTTCGCGGGCGGTGAGGCCGTTGAGCACTTCCCGGGTGGCCTCGGTAAGGCTCTCGGTGGTGGCGGAGTCGATCGGGGACATGATGTTGGTGTCCTCGATGAAATCCCCCAGGTGGGAGTCCTCGTCGTCGCCGATGGGGGTCTCCATGGAGATGGGCTCCTTGGCGATCTTGAGCACCTTGCGGATCTTGTCCTCGGGCATCTCCATGCGCTCGCCCAGTTCCTCGGGGGTGGGTTCGCGGCCCATTTCCTGAAGCATCTGGCGGCTGATGCGGTTGAGCTTGTTGATGGTCTCGATCATGTGCACCGGGATGCGGATGGTGCGCGCCTGGTCGGCGATGGAGCGGGTGATGGCCTGGCGAATCCACCAGGTGGCGTAGGTGGAGAACTTGTAGCCGCGGCGGTATTCGAACTTGTCCACCGCCTTCATCAGGCCGATATTGCCCTCCTGGATGAGGTCGAGGAACTGCAGGCCCCGGTTGGTGTACTTCTTGGCGATGGAGATGACGAGACGCAGGTTGGCCTCGACCATTTCCTTCTTGGCGCGACGGGCCTTGGCTTCGCCGATGGACATGCGGCGGTTGATGTCCTTGATCTGGGGCACGGCGATGCCGTAGGTCTCCTCGATGTGGAGGAGCTTGCGCTGGGCGCGGACGATGTCTTCCTCGACCTTTTTGAGGCGCTCGGCGTAGGGCTGCTTCTTCTTGACGATGCTCGCGACCCACTTTTCGTTGGTCTCGTTGCCAGGGAACAGCTCGATGAAGTCCGGGCGCGGCATTTTGCCGCTGCGCACGCACAGGGACATGATGTTGCGCTCCTCGCGGCGGATCTGTTCGAGGATGTCGCGGACTTCGGCGATCATCGGGTCGAACTGGCGCGGGGTGAGTTTCAGGTACTTGAACAGCTCCCCCAGTTCCTCGAGGTTTTTCTTGGCGGCGGGGCTGTTGCGGCCGTTGCGGGCGAGGGAGCGCTTGGTCTTGTCGTTCTGCTTGCGCAGGGCTTCGAAGCGCTGGCGGGCCTCTTCCAGGTCGAGGCCGTCCTCGTCCTGGTTGGTGTCCTCCTCGTCGGATTCCTCGGCGGCCGCTGCCGCGGCGGCGCTTTGCTCCATGGCGGAGGGCACGTACTCCATGGGGTCCAGGTAGCCGCTGATGATGTCGCCGAGCTTGCGCTCGCCGGCGGCCACCAGGTCGTATTCGGCGATGATGTGGTCCACCGCCTTGGGCCATTCGGCAAGGCTCGACATCAGCTCGCGGATGCCCTCCTCGATGCGCTTGGCTATCTCGATTTCCCCTTCCCGGGTCAGCAGTTCCACGGAGCCCATTTCGCGCATGTACATGCGCACCGGGTCGGTGGTGCGGTGCTGTTCGGTCTCCACGGCGGCCAGGGCGGCGGCGGCCTCGGCGGCGGCGATCTCGTCGGCGGCGGTATCGCCGGTGGTCATCAGCAGGGTGTCCGCGTCAGGGGCGGTCTCGAAGACGCTGATGCCCATGTCGTTGATCATCTGGATGATGTCTTCCACCTGATCGGGATCGGAGATGTCCTCCGGCAGGTGGTCGTTCACCTCCGCATAGGTCAGGTAACCCTGTTCACGACCTTTGGCGATAAGTTCCTTGAGACGGGATTGCTGCTGGGGAGATTCGCTCATAACAGTCCAGTGGTTGGTGTGGGGCCGAAAATAAACGCGGGATTATAGTCCATTGATGGGTGCTTGTCCCGGGATTGCAAGTGAACGGTCCAAAAAGGGGGTGACCGGTTGGCGGCCCCGGGACGGCTCCCGGGCCACCCTGGCAACCCCCCGGTGGGGCGTTGTTTCTCTGTGCCGGGTGGTTAGCTGGAAGCGTAGTCAACTATTTCGCGCGTTGGCCAGATCGCTTGGCAAGTGCTTGTTTTATCTTTGAATTTAGTTCTTCGGTGCGATCCGTGTCGGGGATCTGGTGATGCCAGATGTCGAGCAGGCGCTTGCGGTCGTCGGTGTCCAGGCTGTCGCGGGCCAGCAGCGCCTCCAGCTGGGCCATGGCCGGGCGTTCCCGGTGGATGCGCTTTTCCAGGTGCCGGCAGATGTCGCGAAATTCCGCGAGGTGATCCCGGGGGGCGTGGTCTGGCGGGCGGGCCAGGTCGCAGGCGGCGATGCGGGCCAGCAATTCCCCCTGGCCTGGGCCGTGGATGCCGCGCCAGAAGCCGAGGATGTGGTTGAGGCTGTAGTCGGGGTGCTCCCGCAGCAGGGCGGCGAGGTTGATCAGAATCTCCGTGTCGGGGTCGTCGAGGCTGTCGAGATCGCCGAGCTGTGCCAGCTCCGCGCCGAGCTCGGGGCTGTGGAGCAGCAGCAGGATGAGGCGTTGCACCGCCGACAGTTTGAGGCGCCGCGCGGGGGCCAGCGGGGGCGAGGGTTGGTGATCGTCGTGCCCGGGGTGGTGGCTTCGATCCGCGAGGTGGGCGTAATCGGCGTACTCGTCGGTCTGTTCCTCGGCGGGAGGCGCGGGGTTCTCGGCGCCCTCGGCCACTGTCTCCGCCGCGGGCTCTGGCTCGCTGATGATGGCCTTCAGGGCTTCCAGGTCCATGTCGGTGAGCCGCGCCAGTTGTTTCAGCATCAGCTGGCGGTAGACCCCCTCGGGAATGCGGTGGATCAGCGGCGCGGCGAGCTTGCTGAGCCGCGCCTTGCCGTCGACGGTGGCGAGGTTGAGGCTCTCGCCGAGGGTGTGGAAGAGGAATTCCGACAGGGGCTGGGCGTCGGCGAGCAGCCTGGTGAAGCCCTCCGCCCCCAGCTTGCGCACCAGGGTGTCCGGATCCTCCCCTTCCGGCAAAAACAGGAAGCGGGCACTGCGCCCATCGGTCATCGCCGGCAGGCAGGTTTCCAGGGCGCGGCGCGCCGCCTGGCGGCCGGCGTTGTCGCCGTCGAAACAGAAAATCACCTCCGCCGTGTAGCGGAAGAGCTTGGCCAGGTGCTCGGCGGTGGCGGCGGTGCCGAGGGTGGCGACGGCGTTGTGGATGCCGTGCTGGGCAAGGGCCACCACGTCCATGTAGCCCTCCACCACCAGCAGGTTGGGGATTTCCCGCAGGGTGGTGTGGGCCTCGTAGAGGCCGTAGAGCTCGCTGCCCTTGTGGAACACCGGGGTTTCCGGCGAGTTCAGGTACTTGGGTTTGTCGTTTCCCAGTACCCGCCCGCCAAAGCCGATGGTGCGGCCCCGGGTGTCGCGGATGGGGAACATGATGCGCTGGCGGAAGCGGTCGTAGACCCGGCCGGGGCTGTCTTCCTTCTGGATCACCAGGCCCGCTTCGAGCAGCAGGCGCACCCGCTGGTCGTCGTGGCCGAGGTGGCCGATCAGGTTGTCCCAGCCGGGAGGCGCGAAGCCGATGGCGAATTGGCCGGCGATGGCGCCGGTGAGGCCGCGCTTTTTCAGGTAGTCGGTGGCGAGTTTGGCGTCGGGGTGTTGGCGCAGCTGGGCGCGGTAGTATTTCTCGGCCTCGGCCAGGAGGCTGTAGAGCTGCTTGCGGCGGCTGTCCGCCGGGTCCCGCTCGCGGCTTTCCCGGGGTACTTCGAGGCCGGCGTGACGGGCCAGTTGTTCCACCGCCTGGGGGAAGTCCGTGCGGTCGTAGTCCATGACGAAGCCGATGGCGTTGCCCCCGGCGCCGCAGCCAAAGCAGTAGTAGAACTGCTTATCGGGGCTGACGGTGAAGGAGGGTGTTTTCTCGTCGTGGAACGGGCAGCGGGCGGAGTAGTTCTTGCCGGATTTGCGCAGGCTGATGCGCGATCCCACCACATCGACGATGTCGACCTTGTCGAGCAGGTCGTCGATAAAGCGTTGGGGGATTAGCGCCATTCCTTATTTCTCTGGGTTGCACGTTGCAGGTTTCACGTTGCTGCAGGCTGCGAGAGCCATGTCATCCCGGCCATCCTGAAGGGGTCTGGTATCCGGAGGTTATCAACTCTGGACAGGCGAGTTAAATCGCGCCGGCGCCGACCCTGCGCGCACCGTGAAGCCTGTAACGTGCAACTCAGCCCTGGCCGAGACGTTTTTTTACCGCCTGACTCACCGCGCCCACATCGGCGCGGCCCTGGACCTGGGGCTTTAACACCGCCATCACCTTGCCCATGTCCTTCATGGATTCTGCGCCGCTCGCGGCGATGGCGGCGACGATCAGCTGATCCAGTTCCGCCTCGGTCAGCTGGGCGGGGAGAAACTCCTGGATCACCTCGATCTCGGCCTGCTCCCGGTCGGCCAGCTCCTGGCGGCCGGCGGCCTCGTACTGGCTGATGGAATCGCGGCGCTGTTTGATCATCTTGTCGAGCACGGCGAGCATGCGCTCGTCGTCCACCTCGATGCGCTCGTCCACTTCGATGCGCTTGACGTCCGCCTGGATCAGGCGGATGGCGCCGAGGCGCTCCTTGTCCTTGGCGCGCATGGCATCCTTCATTGCGTCGGTGATGCGGGCCTTGATGTTGTAGTCTGCCATGGTGCTCTCCGTCGTAGCGTTTTGCTCGGTCCAGAACGTAAAAACGCCGAGCGGGTCGGCGTTTTTGGCAAGCGGTCGCGCGGGGCGATCAGTACATGCGGACGAACTTGCGGGACTCGCGCTGCACCTTCTTGGCGTGGCGCTTGACGGCCGCGGCGGCCTTGCGCTTGCGGGCCCAGGTGGGCTTTTCGTAAAACTCGCGGCGGCGGACCTCGGCGAGGACGCCGGCCTTTTCGCAGGAGCGCTTGAAGCGGCGCAGGGCAACGTCGAAAGGTTCGTTTTCTTTAATGCGTACTGAAGGCATCTATCCTTTTTCCCGTTCTAAGTTAAGGGGTTGATGGCGGCCAACAGCTTTGGCCGGTCTTAAGGGCGCACATTCTATACCTCCGTGGCGCCGGATGCAAAGCTTTTACCCCTCTCTTTTTTGGGGGTTAAGCCCATGAATTCGGGGTGGTTTTGGCTGGGGCGGCACTTTATCATGGCGCCCTTGCCGAACGACCCCGGGGAAACCGACCGACATGCGAGTGCTGGGTATCGAAACCTCCTGCGACGAGACCGGGGTGGCTGTCTACGACAGCGACCGGGGTCTGCTCGCCCATCTGCTCTACAGCCAGGTGAAAGTCCACGCCGAATACGGTGGCGTGGTGCCGGAGCTGGCCTCCCGGGACCATGTGCGCAAGATTCTCCCCCTTATCAAGCAAGTGCTCGCCGACGCCGGCTCGGGGCGCGGCGACATCGACGGCGTCGCCTACACGGCGGGCCCGGGCCTGGTGGGCGCGCTGATGGTGGGGGGCTCCGTGGGGCGGGCCCTCGCCTACGCCTGGAACGTGCCGGCGGTGGGGGTTCACCACATGGAGGGCCACCTGCTGGCGCCGATGCTGGAGGCCAACCCCCCGGCCTTTCCCTTCGTGGCGCTGCTGGTGTCCGGGGGCCATACCCAGCTGGTGGAGGTGAAGGGTATCGGCCGCTACCGGATCCTCGGCGAATCGGTGGACGATGCCGCCGGGGAGGCCTTCGACAAGACCGCCAAGATGCTCGACCTGGACTACCCCGGTGGCCCGGAGGTGGCGCGGCTCGCGGAGCGGGGCAATCCCGAGCGCTTCCACTTCCCGCGGCCGATGACCGACCGGCCCGGCCTCGATTTCAGTTTCTCGGGGCTCAAGACCTTCACCCTCAACACCATCACCGAGCACCGGCGGGCGGACGGCCTGCCCGATGATCAGACCATGGCGGACATCGCCTGCGCCTTCCAGGCCGCGGTGGTGGATACCCTGGTGATCAAGTGCCGCCGGGCCCTGGAGCACACCGGTCTCAAGACCCTGGTGATCGCCGGGGGCGTGTCCGCCAACCGGCTGCTGCGCCAGCGCCTTGAGGCGGCCCTTGAAAAAATCGGGGCCGGGGTGTTCCATGCCCGCAACGAGTTCTGTACCGACAACGGCGCCATGATCGCCTACGCCGGCTGCCAGCGCCTGCTGGCGGGGCAGCGGGACGACCTCGCCATCCGCGCCGTGCCACGCTGGCCCATGGATACCCTGGAGACCGTGAATCCCTGATGGACATCGTCTATATCCGCGACCTTCGGGTCGACACCATCATCGGCATCTTCGACTGGGAGCGAGAGGTGCGCCAGACGGTCAGCCTCGACCTGGAGATGGCCGCCGACATCCGCCGTGCCGCCGAGACCGACGATATCCAGTACGCCCTCAACTACAAGGCGGTGGCCAAGCGTCTGATCGCCTTTATCGAGGCGAGCCAGTTCCTGCTGGTGGAGCGCCTGGCGGAGGAGGTGGCCAACATCGTTATCCGCGAATTCAACGTGCCCTGGCTGCGGCTGCGCCTCAGCAAGCCCGGCGCCCTGCGGGGAGCCTTCGATGTGGGCCTGGTCATCGAGCGGGGAGAGCGCCCCTGATGGCGCGGGTGTACCTCAGCATCGGCAGCAACATCGACCAGCGGCGGCACATACTCGCCTGCCTGGACGCGCTGGCGGCGCACTTTGGCGAGCTGATCCTGTCGTCGGTGTACGAGAGCGAGGCGGTGGGTTTTGGCGGCGACAATTTCTACAACCTGGTGGCGGGGGTGGATACCGAGCTGCCGGTGGCGGCCCTCGCGCCGCTGCTGCGCCGGATCGAGAACGACAATGGCCGGCGCCGGGACGGGCCGCGCTTCAGTTCCCGGACCCTGGATATCGACATCCTCACCTGGGACGACCTGGCGGGGGAGGTGGACGGCGTCGTGCTGCCCCGGGAGGAAGTCCTCGACAACGCCTTCGTGCTCTGGCCCCTGGCGGAGATCGCCGCCGGCGAACGCCATCCGGTGGTGGGTAAAACCTACGGGGAGCTGTGGACGGCCTACGACAAGGCCGGTCAGCGCCTGTGGCCCATCGATTTCAGCTGGCGCGGGCGGGTGATTTCGGTGGCGGCGCCACCGGCCCCCTGAGCCCCGATCAGCGCGACGCGCAGCGAATGCACAGGTCCGTGTAGGGCACCGCGTCGAGCCGCTTGAGGTCGATGTCCTCGCCGCAGCTGGCGCACTGGGTGTACTGGCCCGCGGCGATGCGTTCCAGGGCGCGGGTCACCTTGCGCAGCTCCCCCCGGGATTCGTTGCCGATGGCTTCCACCACCTCGTCGTTCTGGCGCTCCTGGGCCTGTTCCGACCAGTCGGCGGAGTGTTCCGAGGTCACGTCCTTCTTGACCTGCTCGATGCGGGTCATCAACTGCTGCTGGCGCGCCCGCAAACGGGCCTCGATATCCTGGAGAGGGGCTGCTGTCATGGGGGTATCCGCTGGGGTGAGGGGTGACCGGCGGGGCCGGCCACCCGGGGACGCTATCTGACTTCGATGCGCCGCTGCTGGGGTATGGTTTCTGGGACCTTGGGTGCCTTGATGGTGAGGATACCATTGTCAAAAGCGGCGCTGATATCCTCTTCGTGGACGTTGCCCCCCAGGTTGAAGCTGCGGCTGAACTTGCCGTAGCGGCGCTCCTGGCGGATCACCCGCCCTTCCTTCTCTTCCTTGCTCTCCTGGCGGGTTTCGGCATCGATGGTGAGAATGCCTTCCTCCAGGGTGATGTTCAGGTCCTCCTTCTTCACGCCGGGCAGTTCGGCGGTGATCTCGTAGTGGTCGTCCAGCTCCTTGATATCCACCCGGGGGGTGAAGAAGGCGCCGATGTTGTTGCCGCTGTGCCGGGCGGGCGACCAGAAATCGTCGAAGAACTTGTCCACGTCAAAGAAACTGCCTCTGGGTATCAGTGTCATGGTGTGCCTCCTCGAAAGTTGCCGGGGTTCGAACGAGTGCGGCTGCAGACTCTCGCCGCGCCGGGGGGCGGACGCCGTCGCGCCAGCCCGGTTCAGCTACAAAGATATGAGCGAAACAGGCTATTTCAAGGGGTAGGTGCCGCCACCGGCAGGGGCGCTTGACACAGGTCAAGGAAGGCTCAGTCGTAGCCCCCGGCGAGGGACAGGCCGCCATCCACGGCAATGGTCTGGCCGCTCAGGTAACCGGGCCGGGTGGCCAGCAGCAGGGCCAGGGCGGCGATGTCCGCCGGGTCCCCGGGGCGGCCCAGGGGGATCCTGTCCAGCAGTCGCCGGCGTGCCGCCTCGCCCATCTCCGCAGCCCCCTCGGCCCAGAGGATGGCCCCCGGGGCGATGCCGTTGACCCGCACGGCGGGGGCCAGCTCCCGGGCCAGTACCCGGGTGAGCATCAGGGTGCCGGCCTTGGCGATGCTGTAGGCCGGGTAGCCCTTGAGGGCGATGCGGCCGTTGATATCCGCCAGGTTGACGATGGTGCCCCCCGCGGCGCTGAGATCCGCCGCCAGGGCGCGGCTGAGGAAGAACGGCCCCTTGAGGTTGCTGGCCAGCAGATCATCCCACTGGCTTTCGGTAACCTCGGCGAGGGGTGTGGGGTAGAAGGCGGACGCGTTGTTCACCAGGCAGTCGATGCGACCCCAGTGTGCCCGCGCGCCCTCGGCGAGTTCCGCCACCTCGGCAAGATTCGCCAGATTGGCGCCGAGGGCAATGGCGGAGCCGGGTCGCCGCTGATCGAGGGCGCCCGCCAGCGTTCGGGCGGCGTCGGCGGAGCGACCGTAATGGATCACCAGGTTGTGGCCGGCGTCGTGCAGGGCGGTGGCAATGGCGGCGCCCAGGCGACGGGCGGCACCGGTGACCAGGGCGACGGGGCGGCCCGCCGCCTCAGTTGCCGTGGTTGTCGCGCACATCGAAATGGGCGGGCTGGGACTCCCTCAGGCGGCGGATTTCCCCTTCCCGGCGGCGGTCCAGGGCCTCGCCGATGGCGGCGCCCTTGAGCCCCTGCGCGACGAAATCCCGGGGGGAGAGGGCGCCGAGGTGGCGGTGCAGCTCCCGCAGCCAGCGGCCCTGGGCGTAATCCATGTCCTCGTAGCCGAGGCGCCCCCGGGCATCGGCCTCCACCGCCAGCAGGAACGCCTCGAAGCGCTCCGGTTTGCGGAAGGCATCCGCCGCCTTGAAGATGCGCAGCACCGTGACCGGGCGCAGCTCGAACACCTTGTGACAGAGCAGGTGCAGGCGGGTGACGGGGATCGCCAGCTCGCGGAAGTCGTTGGGGATGCGCCAGCGGTCGCAGAGGGCGTTCACCAGGGGAATGCCCCGCTCCTCGTGGCCGATGTGGCGGGGCAGGATATCCGCCGAGGTGGTGCCCTTGCCGAGGTCGTGGACCAGTGCCGCGAAACGCACCCGGGGGTCGGCGGAGAGCCGCGCCGCCTGCTCCAGGGTCATCAGGGTGTGGATGCCGGTGTCCACCTCCGGGTGGTAATCGGCCCGCTGGGGGATGCCGAACAGGCGCTCCACCTCCGGCAGCAGCACCGCCAGCGCTCCACACTGGCGCAGTACCTCGATGTAGATCCAGGGGGACGCTTCGCCAAGGGCCTTGTGGGTTTCTGCCCACACCCGCTCCGGGGTCAGGTGGGAAAGCTCATCGCTGGCGGCGAGCTGGCCCATCAGCGCCAGGGTTTCCGGCGCGATGGTAAAGCCGAGGTGATGGTAGCGGGCGGCGAAGCGGGCCACCCGCAGCACCCGCAGCGGGTCCTCGGCGAAGGCGTCGGACACATGGCGCAGCACCCGGGCGTCGAGATCCTGCTGGCCGCCGTGGGGGTCGATCAGGGTGCCGTCCGCGGCGCGGGCCATGGCGTTGATGGTGAGGTCGCGGCGGATCAGGTCGTCCTCGAGGCTGACCTCGGGCCCGGCGAAAAAGCTGAACCCCTTGTAACCCTTGCCGGTCTTGCGCTCGGTGCGGGCGAGGGCGTACTCCTCGCCGGTGTCCGGATGGATGAATACCGGGAAATCCCGCCCCACCGGGCGAAAGCCCCGGGCGCCCATCTGTTCCGGCGTGGCGCCCACCACCACCCAGTCCCGCTCCGAGTGGGGAAAACCGAGCAACCCATCGCGGACAGCGCCGCCAACCAGATAGATTTCCATGGCGCGATGATAGCAGCGGCGGCGCCGGAAGGATAAGGCCGGCAGCGTACACGACGGCCATTTTGCGGGGTTTTTCCCGCGGCCGGGGCCGCCTCGCTACCCACCTTCGCCCCGATCCGCTACAGTCGGCCGGCAACCGACAACCCGAGGATTGGCAGTGGGCGGCATCGACGGTGTTTTGATTCGTGGCGACGGCAGCCTGCGGCGGGGCGGTGCCGAGCTGGTGGGGGAATGGCGCGAGGATCCCGCCAGCCACCTGTGGATCGATCTCCACGATGTCCCGGAGGAGCAGGAGGAGCCGCTGCTGGTGGCCTTTGGCCTTCATCCCCTCGCCATCCGCGATGCCCGCCGGCAGCGCCATCCGCCAAAGATCGAGCTGTTCGAGGACCATCTGTTCATTCTGCTCAGCGAGCTGGACGGCCATTCCCCTGAGCTGGATTTCGCCGTGGTCCAGCTGGCCCTGTTCGCCGGCCCGCGCTTTCTGCTGACCCGCCACAATGCCCCCTCGGCGAGCTGCGCCCAGTGGCTGTTGTCCGCCGAGATGCCCGCCACCCTGGGGGGTGGGGGCATTCGCCTCGCCCTGGAGATCGCCATCAGCGCCGCGCGGCGCTACGTGGATATGCTGCTGGAGTTCGAGCCGCGCCTGACGGAACTGGAGGATCAGTTGCAGGATCGCCCCGACGACGGCGCCATGCGCGAGCTCACCCAGTACCGCACCCGCCTGCGCAAGCTGCGCCGGGTGTTCAATTACCACGCCCGGGCCATCGAGAGCCTCCGGGGTGTGAAGGTGGAGTTCTTCAACGCCACCTCCCACGACAACCGTCACCTGGTGCTCGACGTCTACGAAAAGTACGAGCGCCTGCTGTCCCTCAGCACCCTCTACTATGAACTGGCGGGGGATCTGGTGGACGGCTATATCTCCCTCAGTTCCCACGAGCTCAACCGCACCATGCGCATCCTCACCGTGCTCACCGCCATTTTCGTGCCCCTGAGTTTTCTCGCCGGGCTCTACGGCATGAACTTCGAGTACATGCCGGAACTCGGCTGGCGCTGGGGGTATTTCATCCTGCTGGGGGTGATGGGCTCGGTGATCCTGGTGCTGCTGGCGGTGTTTCACCGCAACCGCTGGCTTTAGGGAACCACCCGCACGGGCACCGACTTGAACGCCGGGGTGTGGCTGCGGGGGTCGCGCCCGGTGCCGATCAGCACGTTGGCCTCCGGGTAGTAGGCGAGCACATTGCCCGGCGGCAGGTCGAAGGGTTGCACTTCCACATCGGGCATCTCCCCGTGGGCGGAGGCGAGGGTGGCGCGGTCCCCGGGATTCAACCCCAGGCGCGCCATGTCGTCGCGGTTCATCAGAATGCTCTGGCGGTTTTTGGTGCCCCTGTAGCTGTCCACTTCCTCGTAGATGATGCTGTTGAACTGGCCCTCGCTGCGGATCGAGGCGAGGGTGAGGGGGAATTCGTCGCGCCCGGCGGGTTGGCCGAGGTCGTGGGGGATAAAGCGGCCCCGGCCGCTCGGGGTGCGAAATTCCGGGCTGTGGAGGATGCGACCGCGCACATGGAATTCCCGCCTGGCGACATCGATGTCGGCGAGATCCTCGAGCCCCGGCACCGTGGCGGCGATGGCCTCGCGGATCTTGCCGTGGGACTTGAACGCCGTGAAATCCACCGGGCAATCCGCCAGCAGGCGGGTGGCGATGTCACAGAGGATGGTCACCTCGGGGCGCACGTTGTGAAGGCGGGTGATGCCCCCGTCGGAGAGGCGCACGAAGTTGAACATGGATTCCTGGGTGGTGCTCTGCCACTCCTCGTCCCGGGCGGTGACCGGCAGGATCAGGGCCTCGCCGTGGTCGTGGCCGACCACGTGGCCGCGGTTGAGGGTGGTGGTGAGAAACAGCTTGAAGGGAATCTTGCCCAGGGCGCCGGCGGCCCAGGCGGAATGGGGCGTGGCCTCGTAGAGGTTGCCGCCCATCACCAGGGCCGCGTCGATCTCGCCCCGGTCCGCCGCCTCCAGGCAGGCGAGGGTGTCCATGCCCTTGGCGGTGGGCAGGCGCAGGTTGAAGGCCGCCTCCATCCGCGCCAGCACCTCCGCCGGCAGCACCGGCTTGACGCCGATGGTGCCGATGCCCTGCACATTGCTGTGGCCCCGGAGGGGCAGCAGTCCTGCATGGCGGCGCCCCAGCATTCCCCGCAGCAGCGCCAGGTTGGCGATGGCCTCCACCTTGTCGACCCCGTCGAGGTGGTGGGTGATGCCCATGCCCCAGGCGAACACGGCGTTTTGCGCGTTGGCGTAGAGATGGGCGATGCGTTCCATCTCCCCCCGGTCGACGCCACAGTGGGCGATGAGGCTGTCCCAGTCGGTGCTCTGCAGTGTCGCCCGGTAGGCGTCGAAGCCCTCGGTGTGAGCGGCGATGAAGTCGCCGTCCTCCGCGCCGCGCTCCAGCACCGCCTTGGCGATGCCGGTGAGCAGGGCCAGGTCGGAGCCGATATGGGGCTGCACATAGTCAGTGGCGATCTGGCTGCCCCCGGCGATCAGGGACTTGGCGCTCTTCGGCAGGGCAAAGCGCACCAGGCCTGGCTCCCGGGCGGGATTGATCACCACCACCCGACCGCCCCGCTCGGTGCAGTTTTTCAGCTTGTAGATGAAGCGGGGGTGGTTGGAGGCGGGGTTGGCGCCGATAACGAAGATCAAATCGCAGCCGTTGAGATCCTCCAGCTCCACCGTGGCGGTGCCGGTGCCGATGCTGTTGTCGAGGCCAACCCCGGTGGCCTGGTGGCAGTAGTAGGAGCAGTTGTTGACGTTGTTGGTGCCGTACAGCCGGGCCAGCAGTTGCAGCACAAAGCCCGCCTCGTTGGAGGAGCGCCCCGAGCTGTAGAAGAAGCTGCGCGCCGGCGCCACGGTTGCAAAGCGCGCGGCGGCGAGGGCGATGGCCTCGTCCCAGCCCATGGGCCGAAAGTGGTTGCTGTCCGCCGGCTTGTACAGGGGCGTATCGAGGCGCCCCAGGTGCTCCAGCTCGCGGCCCGACAGCTCGCGAAATTCCGCAAGGCTGTGGCGGAAAACCTCCACCGGGATCGGCGCCTGGATATCCGTGGACTGGGCCTGGATGCTCTTGTTGCATACCGAGGGAAAGTCGCCAGACTCGTCCGTCATGCCCCCCAGCTGGCCGCCCATGCCGAGGCCGCAGGCCTTGCAGGTGTTCTTGCTGTTGAGGGCCTTGGCGGAGTTCCGCAGGCCCATGCGGCGCACGTTGGCCAGGGTGTGGAGGATTTTCTTGGCGCCGCCGCCGACGATAGTACTGGTCATGGTCAGTCCGCTGCTGGCGGTGAGTTCCGGGCTAGGGTATCCCAGGCGGCGGCGGGACTGTCAAGCTGTTGCTTCGCCGGCTTTTCCTTCACTATACGGGGGTCTGATAACACACCAATCAAGGAGAACCGCATGCGCAGGCTCGTGGTCTTGCTGGGGGTTGCCCTGGCCATGGTGGCGGGGTGTTCCCCTCAGCCATCGGAGGATGTCATCCGGGTGGCGGTGTCCCCCGCCTCGCCCCCCAACCTCTATGAGGACAATGGCAAGATCACCGGCCTCGACCTGGAAATTTTCGAGGGCTACTGCAAGGCCCGGGGCTGCACCCTCGCCATCACCACCTACGACTGGCAGGGCATGCTCGGCGCCATCGTCAGCCGCCAGGCGGACGTGGCGTTTTCCGGCATCTCCATCACCGACGAGCGCAAGAAAGTGATGGACTTCTCCGCCCCCTACATGGAAAACACCTGGAACCTGATGAGCCTGGAAAGCCGCGATATCCGCATCGACGACCTGGCGCAGCTCGGCCAGTACACCATCGGCTATCCCCGGGGCATGGCCTACAGCGACTTCATCCGCAACGACCTGGAGCCCAAGGGCTTCTACCGCCTCGACAAGGTCAAGCTCTACCCCTCCTACAACGAGGTGCTGTCGGACCTTCAGAACGGCAATCTCGACCTTGCCTTTCTCGATGGCACCGTGGCGTCGGTCTACCGCAAGACCCTGCCCATTCGCGACAGCTATGTGTTCACCGGCTTCGATCGCTTCGGCTACGCCTTCCCCAAGGACTCGCCCCTGCGGGAGGATTTCGACCGCTACATGAAGGACGACCTGGGCCAGGAGCGCTTGCAGGCCATCATCGCCAAGTGGCTCGACTGACGGATCGCCGGCGATGAGTTTTGTCGACATCCTCGCCCTGCTCGCCAGCGGCGCCGGCTACACCATCCTGGTCACCCTGATGTGCAGCGCCACGGGCATGGCGGTGGGCCTCGCCATTGCCATTCTCCACCGCCTGGGCTCCAGGCCCGTCAGCGCCTGCCTCGCGGTGTTCACCTATGTGTTTCGGGGTATCCCGGTACTGGTGCTCCTCTTCATCGTGTTCTTCGGCCTGCCCGGTATCGGCATCGGCGTGCCGCCCCTGGTGTCGATGATGCTGAGCCTCGGGCTGATCGCCGGGGCCTATCTCGGGGAAGTGTTTCGCGGCGCCCTCGATTCGGTGGATGCCGGCGAGATCGTCGCCGCCGAGGCCATGGGCATGGGCCGCCTGCAGGTGCTCTTCTACATCGAGCTGCCGCAGATGCTGCGTTTTTCCGTGCCGGGCATGGTCAACGAGTTCACCACGGTGCTCAAGTATTCCCCCTTCGCCTATACGGTGGGCATCCCCGAGGTGATGAAGCAGGCCATGGCCCTGTCCGCCGCGACCCTGCGGGGGGTGGAGATCTACCTGGCTGTGGGGCTCGTCTATTTCGCCATCTACCGGGTGCTGGTGACCTTTGTGTGGGCGCTGGAAAAGCGCTACCGGGTGCCGGGCCTGACGGAACACCGAGGATAAACGTCGTGGCGCTGCTGCAAGTCCGCAATCTGTTCATGGAGTACGAGGGCAGGCCCGTGCTCCGGGGTATCGACCTCGACCTCGACGAGGGCGAATTGAAGGTGGTGATGGGCCCCTCGGGGTGCGGCAAGTCCACCCTGCTGCGCTGCCTCAACCGCCTGGAGACGCCCACCGGCGGGCAGATCATTTTTCGCGGCGAGGACGTCACCCGCCCCGATACCGACGTGCGCGCCCTGCGCCAGCGCATCGGCTTCGTGTTCCAGAACTTTGCCCTGTACCGTCACCTATCGGTGCTCGACAACGTCACCCTCGGGCTTCGCAAGCTGCGGGGCATGGCCGCCGGGGAGGCGGTGGAGCGGGCCAAGCACGAGCTGCGCCGCATGGACATGGTGGAGCACCACCACAAATACCCCGCCCAGCTATCCGGCGGCCAGAAGCAGCGGGTGGCCATCGCCCGGGCCCTGGCCATGGACCCGGCGGTGCTGTTCTTCGACGAGCCCACCTCGGCCCTTGATCCACTCATGTCCCGGGAGATCATCAACGTCATCCACCAGCTGCGCCGGGACAACGTCAGCATGCTGTGCGTCACCCACGACCTGTTCCTGGCCCGCTCCGTGGGCGGCCGGGTGCTGTTTCTCGACCAGGGGGTGATCCACGCCGAGGGCGACGCCGCCCAGCTGTTCGACAACCACGCCGATCCCCGCATCCGCGCCTTCTTCAGCCAGGAGGCGGGCAATCCGTGAGTGACTGGCTGGCATTTTTCCAGGCGGTGACCGAGTTTGGCCCGGGGATTGTCGCGGGCCTGGGAAACACCCTGCTGCTCGCCGCCATCATCACTGTCACAGGGCTGGCGGGCGGTATCCTGGTGTTCTACCTGTCCCTCAGCCAGAATCGCCTGTGTCGCAAGCTCACCGAGGGTTACATCTCGTTCTTTATCGGCACGCCGCTGATCGCCCTGTTGTTCCTGATGTATTACGGGCTGCCCCAGTGGGGCCTGCGCCTCTCGCCCCTGGCGGTGGCGGTGATCGGCTTTACCTTCAATGTCGCGGCCTACAACGCCCGCTACCTCAGCACCGCCTACCGGGGGCTGGACCAGGACGAACTGGAGGCCGCCCGCGCCCAGGGTTTCAGCAGCCTGCAGGTATTTCGCCTTGTCACCCTGCCCCAGGTGCTGCGCCTCTCGGTGCCCGCCCTGTCGAACCAGGTGATCCTCAATCTCAAGGACAGCTCGGTGGCCTTCCTGATCCAGTACACGGAATTCTTCGCCCAGGTGCAGGATTTCGCGGTGCGCAATTTCCAGTTCTTCAAGGCGTATCTGATGGCCGGGCTCGTTTATCTGGCGCTGGTGTCGGTGATCGTGGTCGCCTCGCGGTGGCTGGAGCGCAGATTGATTCTGCCGGGGGTGCGGCCGTTGTAGGCGGTTCCATCAAACCCGTTGCACCCGCTAAACCATAACGAAGTCAGGCTATCGTCGTTTTCGATAAGTGGGTGCCAATGGTACAAGTGGCTTTCGCCCCTGCAACCATCGGCTTCACTGGTCAGGTGCAGTGTCTGACAGGGCAGGTGTCACTCTCTTCGCACAGGTCTATTTTTTGGCAGGCTTGCGCCCGCGTTTGGCAATGGGCGCGCCCGCCTTCTCCAGTATCGGCTTGAGAAACCGCCCGGTGTGGGAGGCCTTTTGCCCGGCGATATCCTCCGGGGTGCCGGTGGCGATGATCATGCCGCCGCCGGAGCCGCCCTCGGGGCCGAGGTCGACGATCCAGTCCGCCGTTTTGATCACGTCGAGGTTGTGCTCGATCACCACCACGGTGTTGCCGTGGTCGGCGAGGCGGTGGAGCACGGTGAGCAGTTGCTGGATGTCGTGGAAGTGCAGGCCCGTGGTGGGTTCGTCGAGGATGTAGAGGGTGTTGCCGGTGTCCCGCTTCGACAGTTCCCGGGATAGCTTGACCCGCTGGGCCTCGCCGCCGGAGAGGGTGGTGGCGGCCTGGCCGAGGCGGATGTAGGACAGGCCCACGTCCATCAGGGTTTGCAGTTTGTTGGCGATGCTGGGAATGGCGGCGAAGAATTCGTGGGCGTCCTCCACGGTCATTTCCAGCACCTGGTGGATGTTCTTGCCCTTGTAGCGGATTTCGAGGGTCTCCCGGTTGTAGCGCTGGCCCTTGCAGACGTCGCAGGACACGTAGATATCCGGCAGAAAGTGCATTTCCACCTTGGTGACCCCGTCCCCCTGGCAGGCCTCGCAGCGCCCGCCCTTGACGTTGAAGGAGAAGCGCCCGGGCTGGTAGCCCCGGGAGCGGGATTCCTGGGTGCCGGCGAACAGCTCGCGGATGGGGGTGAAGATCCCGGTGTAGGTGGCGGGGTTGGAGCGGGGCGTGCGGCCGATGGGGCTCTGGTCGATATCCACGCATTTGTCGAGGTGTTCCAGCCCGCTGATGGCGCTGTGGGGCGCGGCCTTGAGTGTGGTGGCCTTGTTGAGGGCGGTGGCGGCGAGGGGAAACAGGGTCTCGTTGATCAGGGTGGATTTGCCCGAGCCGGACACGCCGGTGATGCAGGTGAATACGCCGATGGGAATGTCGAGGTCGACATTGCGCAGATTGTTGCCGCTGGCGCCGCTGATGGTCAGGCGTTTTTTCGTGTCCCCCGGGCGGCGTTTGGCGGGGATGGCGATGGCCTTTTTGCCGGACAGATACTGGCCGGTGATCGAGGCGGGGGCCTTGATGATGTCCGCCACCTTGCCCTGGGCGATGATCTGGCCGCCGTGGACGCCGGCGCCGGGGCCGATATCCACCACGTGGTCGGCGGCGCGGATGGCGTCCTCGTCGTGTTCCACCACGATCACGGTGTTGCCCAGGTTGCGCAGCCGGGTGAGGGTGCCGAGCAACCGCTCGTTGTCCCGCTGGTGGAGGCCGATGCTCGGTTCGTCGAGGATGTACATCACGCCCACGAGGCCGGCGCCGATCTGGCTGGCGAGGCGGATGCGCTGGGCTTCGCCCCCGGAGAGGGTCTCGGCGCTGCGGTCGAGGGTCAGGTAGTTGAGGCCCACGTCCACCAGAAAGTGCAGGCGGTCGCGGATCTCCTTGAGGATCTTGTCGGCGATTTCCCCCTTGCGGCCGGGGAGCTTGAGGTTGGCGTAGTAGTCCGACAGGGCACCCACCGGGTTGGCGGTGATCTCCGACAGGTTCCTTTCGTCGACGAACACGTGGCGGGCGGCCTTTTTCAGGCGCGCGCCGTCGCACTCGGGGCAGTGCTGGGTGCTGATGTACTTGGTGAGGTCTTCCCGCACCGACTGGGATTCGGTCTCCCGGTAGCGGCGCTCCATGTTGGGGATGATGCCCTCGAAGCGGTGGCGGCGCTTGAATACCGTGCCCCGGTCGTTGACGTAGTTGAACTCGATCTCCTGGTCGCCGGTGCCGAACAGGATGGCCTGCTGGTGGGCGGCCTTGAGCTTCTTGAAGGGGGTGTCGATGTCGAAGCCGTAGTGGTCCGCCAGGGAGCTGAGCATATTGAAGTAGAACAGGTTGCGGGGGTCCCAGCCGCGGATGGCGCCCTCGGCGAGGCTCGCCTCGGGGTGCTGGATCACCCGATCCACGTCGAAGAACTGCTTGACCCCGAGGCCGTCGCAGGACGGGCAGGCGCCGGCGGGGTTGTTGAACGAGAACAGCCGGGGCTCCAGTTCGCTGATGCTGTAGTCGCACACCGGGCAGGCGAAGCGGGACGAGAACAGGTGTTCCTTCATGGGTGACTTGTCATCCATCGGCGCCACGATGGCAATGCCGGCGGAAAGATTGAGGGCGGTCTCGAAGGATTCGGCGAGGCGCAGGGCGATGTCCGGGCGCACCTTGAAGCGGTCCACCACCGCCTCGATGCTGTGCTTTTTGTTCTTTTCGAGCTTCGGTACCTCGTCCATCTCGTACACCCGGCCGTTGACCCGCACCCGCACGAAGCCCTGGGCCTTCAGCTGGTCGAAGACGTGGAGGTGCTCCCCCTTGCGGTCGCGGATCATGGGGGCGAGCAGCAGCAGGCGGCTGTCCTCCGGCAGGGCCAGCACCGAATCCACCATCTGGCTCACCGTCTGGGCGGCGAGGGGCTCGCCGTGGTCCGGGCAGCGGGGTTCCCCCACCCGGGCGTAGAGCAGGCGCAGGTAGTCGTAGATCTCGGTGATGGTGCCAACCGTGGAGCGGGGATTGTGGGAGGTGGACTTCTGCTCAATGGAGATGGCGGGGGAGAGCCCCTCGATGTGCTCCACATCGGGCTTTTCCATCATCGACAAAAATTGCCGGGCGTAGGCGGAGAGGGACTCCACATAGCGGCGCTGGCCCTCAGCATAGAGGGTGTCGAAGGCGAGGGACGATTTGCCGGAGCCCGACAGCCCGGTGATGACGATGAGCTTGTCCCGGGGCAGGTCGAGGTCGACGTTCTTGAGGTTGTGGGTTTTGGCGCCCCTGATGCTGATGGTATCCATGGTCTCCACGGGGTTGGTGAGCAAACGGCCAATGATGGGCAAGGGGGCAGGGGAAAGCAACTGACCAGAACCTCTACGGCCTGGCGCATTGCCATTCTCAACGCCCGCGCTCAACAAGGGCCCCGCCGCTGACACCGGGGAGTCCGCCGGGCTTGCGGTTCCCTGCCGAGCTGGCATGTCCCGCGGAACCCGCCGTTTGGTTCCTGTGGTAGCATCGCGGTTCTTTTTTTGGGGACCCAAGCGACGGTGACGACAACGGTTCTGGTCACGGGCGGCGCCGGCTATATCGGCAGCCATACGGTGGTGGCCTTGCAGCAGGCGGGCCATCGTGTGCTGGTGCTCGACAATTTCAGCAACAGCAGCCCCCGGGTGTTCGAGCGCATTGCCCGTATTACCGGCACGGCGCCCCCCTGGGTGGCGGGGGATATCCGCGACGGCGCGGTGCTGGACCGGGTATTTGGCGAGCATGACATCGACGGGGTGATCCACTTCGCCGGCCTCAAGGCGGTGGGGGAGTCGGTGGCGGAGCCCCTGCGCTACTACCGCAACAACCTGGCGGGCACCCTGTCCCTGCTCGACGCCATGGCCCGCCACCGCTGCCGGCGGCTGGTGTTCAGTTCCTCCGCCACGGTGTACGGCGATCCGGCGTCGGTACCGATCCGCGAGGATTTCCCCCTATCCGCCACCAATCCCTACGGCCGCTCCAAGTTGATGATCGAGGATGTGCTGCGGGATCTGGCGGTCAGCGACCCGGCATTGCAGGTCTTCATCCTGCGCTATTTCAACCCGGTGGGGGCCCACCCCAGCGGCCTGATCGGCGAGGATCCGGCGGGGATTCCCAACAACCTTTTGCCCTTCGTGGCCCAGGTGGCCATCGGCAAGTTGCCGCGCCTTAAAGTATTCGGCGGTGACTACCCCACCCGGGACGGCACCGGGGTGCGGGACTACCTGCACGTGGTGGACCTCGCCCGGGGCCATCTGGCGGCCCTCGAAAGACTCGCCCCCGGCTGCGCGGTGTGCAACCTGGGTACCGGCCGCGGCTATTCGGTGCTGGAGGTGGTGAACGCCTTTGCCCGCGCATCGGGCCGCGACATTCCCTATGATATCGTCGCCCGCCGCCCCGGGGACATTGCCGAGTGCTACGCGGATACCCGCCAGAGCGAGGCCCTGCTGGGCTGGGTGGCGGAGCGGGATCTGGACGCCATGGTCCGCGACCACTGGCGCTGGCAACAGGCCAACCCGGACGGCTACGGCGCGGGGGAGTTGGCGCCACCCCCTGAACAGACTTCTTGAACGGGACACAGGCAACCGATGCAGACCTTTTCCAGTTCCACCTCCATCGCGGTGATCGGCCTCGGCTACGTGGGCCTGCCCCTGGCGGTGGCGTTCGGCCAGCGCAATCCCACCCTCGGTTTTGACATCAATGCCGCCCGGGTCGACGCCCTGCGCCGGGGTGTTGACGACACCCTCGAGGTGACCGGCGACGAACTGCGCGCCGCCGGGCAGCTGCGCTTCAGCGCCGACGTGGAGGACCTGCGGGCCGCCACCGTCTACATCGTCACCGTGCCGACCCCGGTGGATGAACACCGCCAGCCGGACCTGACACCCCTGCGCCGGGCCTCGGACACCGTGGGCCGGGTGATCAAGCCGGGGGATGTGGTGATCTTCGAATCCACCGTGTACCCGGGCGCCACCGAGGAGGAGTGCGTGCCGGTGATCGAGCGGGTGTCGGGCCTGGTGTTCAACCGGGATTTTCACGTGGGCTACAGCCCCGAGCGCATCAACCCGGGGGATCGGGAGCACCGCCTGCCCACCATCGTCAAGGTCACCGCGGGTTCAACCCCGGAAGCCGCCGGCTTCGTCGACGACCTCTACCGCGCCATCGTCACCGCCGGCACCCACCGCGCCCCCTCGATCCGGGTGGCGGAGGCCGCCAAGGTGATCGAGAACACCCAGCGTGACCTGAATATCGCCCTTATCAACGAGCTGGCGGTGATCTTCAATCGCCTCGGCATCGACACCGAGGCGGTCCTCAAGGCCGCCGGCACCAAATGGAATTTTCTGCCCTTCCGCCCGGGGCTGGTGGGGGGCCACTGCATCGGCGTCGACCCCTACTACCTCACCTACAAGGCCCAGGCCATCGGCTACCACCCGGAGGTGATCCTCGCCGGGCGGCGCATCAACGACGGCATGGGGCGCTTCGTGGTGTCCCAGCTGGTCAAGGGCATGCTGCGCCAGCGCATCCAGGTGGACGGCGCCCGGGTGCTGGTGATGGGGCTCACCTTCAAGGAGAACTGCCCGGATATCCGCAATACCAAGGTGGTGGACGTGGTGGCCGAACTGCGGGACTACGGGGTGGCGGTGGATGTCCACGACCCCTGGGCCAAGGCCGACGAGGCCCGCCACGAGTACGACCTCGAACTGGTGGACGCCCCGGCCCCCGCCACCTACGACGGGGTGATCCTCGCCGTGGCCCACGACGCCTTCCGCGCCATGGGGCCGGCGGGGGTGCGCGCCCTGCTCAAACCGGGCGGGGTGCTCTACGACCTCAAGTATGTGTTCGCGGCGGATGAGGCGGATTTGCGGCTTTGAGGGCGGGGTCTGACGTCTGACGTCTGACGCTGGACGTCCGACGCCGAGACGATCGCGGGGTCTGGGATGGCTGCTCTCTGCTCGAGCCATCGATTCATCGAACCCCGATGCTCCCGCAGGACCACACCGGCGGCACCCTATAAGCGTCAGACGTCAGACACCAGACCCAACAAGGACCTGAACAGTGACCCCCTATCAGCAAGCTCTCGCCACCCTCCAGGCGGCGCCAAAAACCTGGCTCATCACCGGTGTCGCCGGCTTCATCGGCTCCAATCTGCTGGAGACCCTGTTGAAGGCCGATCAGCGGGTGGTGGGGCTCGACAGCTTCGCCACCGGGCACCGGGGCAATCTCGACGAGGTGCGGGGGCTGGTGAATGGCGAGCAGTGGGCGCGCTTCACCTTTATCGAGGGGGATATCCGCGATCTCGATGACTGCCGCCGGGCAGTGGCGGGCGCCGACCATGTGCTCCACCAGGCGGCCCTCGGCTCGGTGCCGCGCTCCATCGTCGATCCCATCGCCACCAACGAGGCCAATATCAGCGGTTTTCTCAACATGCTGGTGGCGGCCCGGGACGCGGGGGTGGCGAGCTTCACCTATGCGGCGTCCAGCTCCACCTACGGGGACCACCCGGGCCTGCCCAAGGTGGAGGACGCCATCGGCAAGCCCCTGTCCCCCTACGCGGTCACCAAGTACGTCAACGAGCTGTACGCCGAGGTGTTCTCCCGCAGCTACGGCTTCCACGCCACAGGGCTGCGCTATTTCAACGTGTTCGGCCCCCGCCAGGACCCCAACGGCGCCTACGCGGCGGTGATCCCCCGCTGGGCGGCGGCGATGATCGCCGGCGAGGAGGTGCGCATCAATGGCGATGGCGAGACCAGCCGGGACTTCTGCTACATCGCCAACGCGGTGCAGGCCAATATCCTCGCCGCCACCACGCCCGCTGACGCCAGCCGGGTGTTCAACGTGGCGGTGGGGGGCCGCACCAGCCTCAACCAGCTGTTCGCGGCGATTCGCGATGCCCTCGGCGAGTGCGGTGTTCACTACAGCCGCGTTCCGGTCCACGGTGATTTCCGCCCCGGGGACGTGCGCCACTCCCAGGCGGATATCAGCCGCATCCGCGATGTCCTGGGCTACCAGCCCAGCCACGCCATCGATGCCGGTATCCGCGAGGCGATGCCCTGGTATCTGGGGCGGGGTTGAGCCCGGTTCGGCAGTGTCGGCCATGGCCGGAACCGCCGCCACCCCGTATAATGCCGGCTCATTCGCGCACGCTTCCCACAATCCCCCGATGAATCCACTGGAAATCCGCAGCCTGGTCGGCCTGGTGTCCCTCTATGCCACGCGCATGCTGGGGCTGTTCATGGTGCTGCCGGTGCTGAGCCTCCATGGGTCCGACTACGCCGGCAGCACCACCGTGCTGATCGGGGTGGCCCTCGGCATCTACGGGTTGACCCAGGGGCTGTTGCAGATTCCCCTCGGCATGCTCTCGGACCGTATCGGCCGCAAGACGGTGATTCTCGCCGGCACCGCCATGTTCCTCGCCGGCAGCGTGGTGGCCGCCACCGCCGACAGCGTCTACGGCCTGATCGCCGGGCGCGCCCTGCAGGGGGCCGGGGCGGTGTCGAGCACGGTGATGGCACTGCTCGCCGATCTCACCACCGAGCAGAACCGCACCAAGGCCATGGCCGCGGTGGGCGGCAGCATCGGCCTGTCCTTCGCCGTGGCGATGATCGCCGGGCCCGCCATCGCCGCGACCTTCGGTATGGGGGCTATCTTCTGGTTCACCGCCGCCCTCGGGGCCGCCGGCATCCTGGTGGTGCTGTACGGCATTCCCGATCCGGTGGCGATGAGCAACCTCAGCTCCCGGGAGGCCCTCGCCATGCCGGAGCTGCTCGGTTCGACCCTCGCCAACCGGGAGCTGTTGCGCCTCGATATCGGCATCTTCCTGCTCCACATGATCCAGATGGCGAGCTGGGTGGCGGTGCCCTTCGTGCTCAGCGGGGTGCTGGATTTCGAGCTCTCCCGCCATTGGTGGCTGTACCTGATCACCATGGGCTTTGGTTTCATCGCCATGCTGCCGTTCATGATCGTCGCCGAGCGCCGCCGCATCCTCAAGTGGGTGTTCGTCGGCGCGGTGGCGCTGCTGGCGGTGGCAGAGCTGTTGATGTACCTGTCGGGGCGGAGTTTCGGGATCTTCGTCGCCGGCCTGTTCCTGTTCTTCATGGCCTTCAACCTGCTGGAGGCGAGCCTGCCCTCCCTGGTGAGCAAGGTGGCGCCGAGCGGCACCCGGGGCACCGCCATGGGCATCTATTCCAGCAGCCAGTTTCTCGGCGCCTTTGCCGGCGGTATCGCCGGCGGCGCCCTCGCCCAGGCCTTTGGCCACCACGGGGTGTTCCTGTTCTCGGCGCTCCTGGCGCTGCTGTGGGCGGGGGTTGCCCTCACCATGCCAAGGCCCCGCCATTGGGCCAGTGTGGTGGTGCAGCTGCGGGACGGGGAGCAGCCCCCGGACGGCGCCAGTATTCGCGACCTGGTGGCGGGGGTGGAGGAGGTGCTGCTGATCCCGGACCAGCGCCTGGTCTACCTCAAGGTGGACAAGAGCCTGTTCGATCCGCTGGCCCTGGAGAAGTTGCTCGGCCGCCCCCTGGCGGCCTGAACCGGCCCCGGGCGGGGCCTGACAGGGCGGGGTCGAGGGAGTAAACTCGGCCCCGTCACCCATTTCGATAACCATTCACGGGAGTGTTCCATGGCAAGGGGAATCAACAAAGTCATCCTGGTGGGCAATCTGGGCCAGGACCCGGAAACCCGCTACATGCCGAGCGGTGGCGCCGTCACCAACGTCAGCATCGCCACCAGCGAAACCTGGAAGGACAAGAACACCGGGCAGGCCCAGGAGCGCACCGAGTGGCACCGGGTGGTGTTCTTCAACCGCCTGGCGGAGATCGCCCAGCAGTACCTGAAAAAGGGCTCCAAGGTCTATGTGGAAGGGAGCCTGCGCACCCGCAAATGGCAGGGGCAGGACGGCCAGGACCGCTACACCACCGAGATCGTCGCCAGCGACATGCAGATGCTCGACGGCCGTCCCGGCGGCGGTGGCGGCGGCGATTACGCACCCCCCTACGACGACAGCTACCAGCCCCAGGGCCGCGCCGCCCAGCCTTCGTCGGCCCCCGCCCAGAAAGCCGCGCCGGCGGCGGATTCCGGCGGCTTCGGCGATTTCGACGACGATATTCCGTTCTGATATTCGCGCTTCAGTGGACCGAAAACCCCGACGGCGGTGCCTCGGGGTTTTTTTGGCCCTTCCCGGGGCAGGTCTTGCCCAGCGACGACAGGTAGACACTGTTTTGCACGCGGCTTCGCCGCACCCCCGGGGGCGTACCGCTGTGTCGCCGGTGGGGGCTTTGGCTTAAGATAGCCGCCACTGGGCAACCCCAACCCCGCAGGGCTTGTATGGCCGACGTCGCCAATCCGATCCGTTCCTTCAACAGTCTGTTCCACATCATTTTTGTCGTTTTCAGCCTGTCCGCCATCACCCTGGGGGCTGGGGACTGCTCAACCGCCCTGAGAAACTGCCCGCCGTCCCGGATGACATCGGCGGCTTTGCCTATTCCCCCTACCGCAACGGCCAGAGCCCCCTCGATGGCACCTACCCGATGGTGGCGCAGATCGAGGAGGACATGGCCCTGCTCGCCCGCCACACCCGGCGCATCCGCACCTATTCGGTGGCGGGGGTGCTCGGCGAGATTCCCGCCATTGCCGCGCGCCACGGCCTTCAGGTCACCGTCGGCGCCTGGCTCAGCGACGACCTCGCCGCCAACCGCGCCGAGCTCGATCGCCTGGTGGAGGTGGTCAATCGCAGCGACAACATCGAGCGGATCATCATCGGCAACGAAACCCTGCTGCGCCAGGAGCTGACCGGCGAGGAGCTGATCGCCTACATCGCCGAGACGCGCGCCCGCATCGACCGGCCCATTCCCATGTCGACCGCCGATTCCTGGGATTTCTGGCTGGAGGAGGCGCTCGCCGCGGCGGTGGACTTTCTCGGCGCCCACTTTCTGCCCTACTGGCTGGGTCGGCCGGTGGAGTATGCGGTGGATGATGTGGAAGCTTCCCACGGGAGGCTCCAGTCCCTCTACCCCGGCAAGCCTATCCTGATCGCCGAGGTGGGCTGGCCGAGCCGTGGCCGGGAGGTGGGGGAGGCCAACGCCTCGGAGGCCAACGAGGGCAAGTTCCTGCGGCGCTTTTTCCAGCTGGCGGAGCGGAACGGTTACGACTACTTCGTGATGGAGGCCTTCGATCAGCCCTGGAAGATGGCCCAGGAGGGGGCGGTGGGTGCCTACTGGGGGGTGTTCGACGCCGACCGCAACGCCAAGTTCGCCTTCAAGGGGCCGTTGCAGCCGATCCCGGAGTGGCGCACCCTGGTGGCGATCACCATTGCCCTCAGCATCTTCACCCTGCTGATGTTCCTGGTGGACGCCCGCCACATGCGCCGCCGGGCGGTGAGTTTTCTCGCCACCGTGGCCTTCGTGACCACCTCCACCCTGGTGTACATGGCCTACCAGATCCTCGACCCCTACGCCTCCCTCGGCACCATCGTGCTGGGGGTGATGCTCTCCATCAGCGCCATTGGCGTGGCCACCGTGCTGTTCGTGGAGGCCCACGAGTGGGCGGAGGCGATGTGGGTGAAGGGCCGCAAGCGCAGCTTCGCCCCGGCGCTGGCGGTTGAGGCGGGCAGCTGCCCCAAGGTATCGATCCACGTGCCCTGCTACAACGAGCCCCCCGAGATGGTGATAGACACCATCAACGCCCTCGCCCGGCTGCGCTACGACCACTTCGAGGTACTGATCATCGACAACAACACCCGTGACGAGGCGGTGTGGCGACCCGTGGAGGAGTACTGCGCGCGCCTCGGCGACCCCCGCTTCCGCTTCTTCCACGTTGCGCCGCTATCGGGCTTCAAGGGCGGGGCACTGAACTTCGCCCTTCGCCATACCGCGCCGGACGCGGGGATCATCGCGGTGATCGACAGCGATTATCAGGTGAGCCCCGACTGGCTGCGGGATCTGGTGCCCCACTTCCACAACCCCCGCATCGCCATCGTCCAGGCACCCCAGGACTACCGGGACGGCGACGAGACCCTGTTCAAGAGGATGTGCTACGCCGAGTACAAGGGGTTCTTCCATATCGGCATGGTGACCCGCAACGACCGCAACGCCATCATCCAGCACGGCACCATGACCATGGTGCGCCGCGATGTGCTGGAAGATCTCGGTGGCTGGGGCGAGGACACCATCACCGAGGACGCCGAGCTTGGCCTGCGGGTGTTCCACAACGGCTACGAGGCGGCCTATATCGAGCGCAGTTATGGTCGCGGCCTGATCCCCGACAACTTCATCGACTACCGCAAGCAGCGCTTCCGCTGGGCCTACGGCGCGGTGCAGATCATGCGCAAGTACGCAAGGCCCCTGTTTCTCGGCGGCGAGACCCGCCTCACCCGGGGTCAGCGCTACCACTTCGTGGCGGGCTGGCTGCCCTGGATCGCCGATGGCATCAACCTGTTCTTTACCCTCGGGGCGCTTCTCTGGTCGGGAGCGATGCTGCTCTCCATCCGGGTGGATCCCCCCATGGCGATCTACGCCATCCCGCCCCTGGCGCTGTTCTTCTTCAAGGTGCTGAAGCTCTACTACCTGTACCGCAGGCGCGTCGGCGCCGACCCGGTCACCAGCATGCAGGCGGCCATGGCGGGGCTGGCCCTCAGCTTCGTGATTTCCAAGGCCATGCTCTACGGCATCTTCACCCGCAAGGTGCCCTTTTTGCGCACCCCCAAGATGCAGGATCGGGAGTCCCTCTGGTTTGCCCTGCTGCTGGTCTCGGAGGAGGCCATTCTCGCCCTGCTGTTGCTGGGCGCCGCCGTCGGCATCGCCCTGACCCGCCACGACAATCTCGCCGCCAGCGACCTGCAGCTGTGGATCCTGGCGCTGTGCATCCAGTCGCTGCCCTACCTGGCGGCCATCGTCATGTCGATCATCAGCAGCGCCAGGCCCTTCGCCCACCGCAGTGGCGCCACCCCGGCGTCCCACCCGGGCTGATCCCGACGCCAGAAACGACAAAGGGCACCGAGGTGCCCTTTGTCGTGGATGCGCCGCGCCGGCTCAGCCGCGGAATTTCTCCATCACCAGGGTGGCGTTGGTGCCGCCGAAGCCGAAGCTGTTGGACAGGATGCGCTCGAGCTTCACGTTGTCCCGCAGCGCGGTGACGATGGGCATGTCCGCCACCGCCTCGTCGAGGTTGGCGATGTTGATGGACGGGGCAATGAAGTCGTTTTCCATCATCAGCAGGCTGAAGATCGCTTCATGGACACCGGCGGCCCCCAGGGAGTGGCCGGTGAGGGACTTGGTGGAGGCGAGGGGCGGGCAGTTGTCGCCGAACACCTCGCGGATGCCCTTCAGTTCCTGCACGTCCCCCACCGGGGTGCTGGTGCCGTGGGTGTTGATGTAATCGATGGGGCCGTTGACGGTGGCGAGGGCCTGCTGCATGCAGCGCACCGCACCCTCCCCGGAGGGGGCGACCATGTCGTAGCCGTCGGAGGAGGCGCCGTAGCCGACGATCTCGGCGTAGATGTGGGCGCCCCGGGCGAGGGCGTGTTCCAGCTCCTCCACCACCACGCAGCCGGCGCCGCAGGACATCACGAAGCCATCGCGGTCGGCGTCGTAGGTGCGGGAGGCCAGTTCCGGCGTGTCGTTGTGCTTGGAGGACAGGGCGCCCATGGCGTCGAACATGCAGGCCATGGACCAGTGCTCCTCCTCGGAGCCGCCGGCGAAGAGGATGTCCTGCTTGCCGAGCTGGATCTGCTCCACCGCGGCGCCGATGCAGTGGGCGCTGGTGGCGCAGGCGGAGGCGATGGAAAAATTGAGACCCTTGATCTGGAAGGGGGTGGCGAGACAGGCGGAGACGGTGCTCGCCATGATCTGGGTGACCCGGTAGGGGCCGGCGCGCTTGACGCCCTTCTCCCGTACCACGTCGATGGTTTCGACGAATTTCTCCCCGGATACGCCGCCGGAGCCCATGATGATGCCGGTGCGGGGGTTGGATACCTGCTCGGGCTTCAGGGCCGAGTCCTCGATGGCCCGCTGCATGGCGATGTAGGCGTAGGCGGCGGCATTGCCCATGAAGCGCAGGTGCTTGCGGTCGATGAGCTCGGCGGGGTCCAGGTCGATCTGGCCGGCGATGTTGCTGCGCAGGCCCATTTCCCGGTAGGCCTCCTTGAAGCGGATGCCGGAACGCCCGGCGCGCAGTGCCTCGGTGACGGTTTGCTTGTCATGGCCTATGCAGGAAACCATGCCCATTCCAGTGATAACGGCACGTCTCATGGGGGACTCCTCGAAATGGCGGGCGCTGTCGCGCTGGCTTGTCAGTGTACTCAATACGTTCAGAAATTGTCAGTCGAGGTGAACAGCCCGACCCGCAGGTCCTTGGCGCTGTAGATCTCGCGGCCGTCGACTTCCACCGAGCCGTCGGAGATGGCCATCACCAGCTTGCGCTCGATGATGCGGGAGATGTCGAGGCGGTAGGTGACCACCTTGGCACTCGGCAGCACCTGGCCGAAGAACTTCACCTCACCTGCGCCGAGGGCGCGGCCGCGGCCCTTGTTGCCGCGCCACGCCAGGAAGAAGCCGGTGAGCTGCCAGAGGGCGTCGAGGCCGAGGCAGCCGGGCATCACCGGGTCGCCGGGGAAGTGGCAGTCGAAGAACCACAGGTCGGGGTGGATGTCGAGTTCCGCCACCAGCTGGCCCTTGCCGTACTTGCCGCCCTGGTCGCTGATCAGGGTGATGCGATCGAGCATCAGCATGTTGGGGGCGGGGAGGCGGGCGCGCTCGGGGCCAAACAGTTCGCCGCGGCTCGAAGCCAGGATTTCTTCTTTTGAAAAGGCGTTTTGACGGCTTGAATTATCCATTCAGGACCAGTTCCTCGGTGGCCAGCAACCAGCCGCGCTGGCGGACAAAATGACGCGACATTCTAGCGGAATCGACCGTCATGTCCAGTCGCGGGCCGGCGCCGGGCCACGCCGTACCTGGCTGGCCGGGATTCATCCCGCTGGCATATAATCGCGCCGGCCGCCGCTGCCCCGGCGATCCGCCCGGCCCAGAATGCCACAGCCAACCCCAGGATATCCCATGATTCGCAAATGCCTGTTCCCCGTTGCCGGCTACGGCACAAGGTTCCTGCCCGCCACCAAGGCGATGCCCAAGGAAATGCTGCCCATCGTCAACAAACCCCTGGTGCAGTACGGGGTGGAGGAGGCCATATCCGCCGGTCTCACCCAGATCGGCTTCGTCACCGGGCGGGGCAAGCGCGCCATCAACGATCACTTCGACGTCAGCTACGAGCTGGAACACCAGATCGCCGGCACCGACAAGGAGCAGTACCTGGAGTGCATCCGCGACGTGATCCAGAAGGCCACCTTTACCGCCACCCGCCAGCCGGAGATGAAGGGCCTCGGCCACGCCATTCTGGTGGGGGAGCTGCTGGTGGGTTTCGAGCCCTTCGGGGTGATCCTCGCCGACGACCTCTGCCTGGTGGACGAGGGAGAGGACTCGGTGATGCTCCAGCTGGTGAAGATCTACCGCCGCTTCGGCAAGGCGGTGGTGGCCATCACCGAGGTGCCCGACGACCAGGTGTCCAAGTTCGGGGTGATCGCCGGGGAGGAGATCGAGCCCGGTATCTTCGCCGTCAGCGACATGGTGGAGAAGCCCCGGCCCGCCGAGGCCCCCTCCAATCTCGCCATCATCGGCCGCTATGTGCTGACCCCCGACATCTTCGAGGTGCTGCGCCACACCCGCCCGGGCAAGAACGGCGAGATCCAGATCACCGACGCCCTGTGCGAACTGGCCAAGCAGGGCAAGGTGCTGGCGCTGCGCTTCAAGGGGCTGCGCTTTGATTGCGGCAGTGTCGACGGCTATGTCGAGGCCACCAACCACGTGTACCAGAACATCTACCGCAAGGCCGTCCAATGACCCTTTCCCTCAGCTGCTTCAAGGCCTACGACATCCGCGGTCGGGTGCCCGATCAACTCAACGCCGAGATCGCCTACCGCATCGGCCGCGCTTTTGCCGAGGTGCTCGACGCCCGCCACATCGTGGTGGGGCACGACATCCGCCTCACCAGCCCCGGTTTTTGCGAGGCGGTGGCCAACGGCATCCGCGACGCCGGCTGCGACGTCACCTGGATCGGCCAGTGCGGCACCGAGGAGATCTACTTCGCCACCTTCGACGGCGGCTTCGACGGCGGCCTGGTGGTCACCGCCAGCCACAACCCCATCGACTACAACGGCATCAAGTTCGTCCGCGAGGGCGCCCGCCCGGTGAGCGGCGACGACGGCCTGCCGGAGATTCGCGCCCTGGCGGAATCCGGGGCCTTTCGCGAGGTGTCGCGGCGGGGCAGCCTGGTGGAGACGGGGGACAAGAGCCGCTATATCAACCACCTGCTGGGCTACGTGGACCGCGCCGGCCTCAAGCCCCTGAAACTGGTGGTGAACGCCGGCAACGGCGGCGCCGGGGCTGTCGTCGATCTGCTCGAGCCACACCTGCCCTTCGAGTTCGTGCGGGTCCACCACGAGCCGGATGGCACCTTTCCCAACGGTATCCCCAACCCCCTGCTGCCGGAGAACCGCGAGGCCACGGCGCGGGCGGTGATCGCCAGCGGCGCCGACTTCGGTATCGCCTGGGACGGGGATTTCGACCGCTGCTTCTTCTTCGACGAGCGGGGCGATTTCGTCGAGGGTTACTATCTGGTGGGGCTGCTCGCCGAGGCCTTCCTGCTCAAGTCCCCCGGCGGGGCCATCGTCCACGATCCACGCCTCACCTGGAACACCCTCGACATGGTTCGGGAACTGGGCGGTCGCGCCATCCAGAGCAAGACCGGCCACTCCTTCATCAAGCATACGATGCGCCAGCACGACGCCCTCTACGGCGGCGAGATGAGCGCCCACCACTATTTCCGGGACTTCGCCTACTGCGACAGCGGCATGATCCCCTGGCTGCTGGTGGCGGAGCTGGTGTCGGTGTCCGGCAAATCCCTGTCCCAGTGGGTAGCCGAGCGCATCGCCGCCTATCCCTGCTCCGGGGAGATCAACAGCGAGGTGGCCGACCCGGCGGCGGTTCTGGCGGCCATCGAGGGTCACTACCGCGATCGGGGAGCCGAGGTGGATCGCACCGACGGCCTCGCCATGGCCTTCGCCGACTGGCGCTTCAACGTGCGCCTGTCCAACACCGAGCCGGTGGTGCGCCTCAATGTGGAGACCCGCGGGAACCCGGCGCTGTTGAGGGAGAAGACGGATGAGTTGTTGGGGTTGATGCGGGGGGACGTTTGACGTGGAGGGGCTGGTCTGACGTCTGATGCTGGACGTCTGACGCTAAAGCTAAAGCTAAAGCAAGAGCGGCAACATCTATCGGGGCGCCATGCCCGTTCCAAAAAAAAGCCCCGCCATCGATGGCGGGGCTTTTTGCTTCAGGCGTCAGACGTCCAGCGTCAGACCTCAAACGCCACCCATCACGCCGACCCCAACGCCGTGGTCATCTCGATGATGGCCTTCTTGCCGTCCCCGTACACCATGTAGGTGTGGTCCATGGCGAACAGCGGGTTGGGCAGGCCGGCGAAGCCGGGGGAGAGGCTGCGCTTGACCACGATCACGGTCTTGGCCTTGTCCACGTTGAGGATCGGCATGCCGTAGATGGGGCTGCCCTTGTCCTCCCGGGCCATGGGGTTGGTGACGTCGTTGGCGCCGATCACGATGGCGATGTCGGTCTCCTCGAAGGTGGGGTTGATGCGCTCCATCTCGATGAGCTTCTCGTAGGGCACCTCGGCTTCCGCCAAGAGGACGTTCATATGGCCGGGCATGCGACCGGCCACCGGGTGAATGGCGAACTCCACCTCGGTGCCCCGCGCTTCCAGCACGTCCATCAGTTCCCGCACCGCGTGCTGGGCCTGGGCCATGGCCATGCCGAAGCCGGGCACGATCACCACCCGCTTGGCGGTTTCCAGCATCATCGCCACTTCATCCGCCTGGGCGCTCTTGACCTTGCCGCCGTAGACCTCATCGGCGCTGACGGTCACACCGCCGCCGGCCATCTTGCCGAACAGCACATTGGCGAGGGAGCGGTTCATGGCCACGCACATGATCTTGGTGAGAATCAGGCCGGAGGTGCCCACCAGGGAGCCCGCCACGATCAGCACGGTGTTGCCGAGAATGAAACCGGCGAAGGCGCCGGCGATACCGGAGTAGGAGTTCAAGAGGGCGATCACCACCGGCATGTCGGCGCCGCCGATGGGCAGCACCAGGAACAGGCCGAGGAGCAGGGCGGCGATCACGATCACGGTGATCAGGGTGGCGTTGGTGGGCTCGACGCACAGGGCGCCCACCGCCACCAGCGCCACCAGCAGCAACAGGCCGTTGCCGACCGGGCCGCCGGGCAGGCCGTAGTCCTTTTTCATCAGCTCCTGGAGCTTGGCGAAGGCCACGAAGCTGCCTGTGAGGGTCACCGCGCCGATCAGGATGGTTAGGCTGATGGCCAGTACCGCGATCAGGCCCATGATGCCGTCGCCAAAGGGCGCGGCCATCAGCTCCGCGGCGGCGCCGGCGGGGATATGGGTCTTGGCGTAGTACTCGGCGAGGGCGATGGCCAGGGAGGAGCCGCCGCCAAAGCCGTTGAGGATCGCCACCATCTGGGGCATGGAGGTCATCTGCACCTTGATGGCGATGATGGCGCCCACCAGGGAGCCGATGACGACACCGGCGATGATGTACTCGTAGCTCACGATGCTGCGATCGAACAGGGTGACCACCACCGCGATGAACATGCCCGCGGCGGACATCAGGTTGCCCCGCACCGCGGTCTTGGGCTTGCCGAGGCCCTTGATGCCGAGGATGAAGAGGACGGCGGCGGCCAGGTAGATCAGGTTAACAACCGTAATGTTCATTCCTTACTTCCTCTTGAACATGGCGAGCATGCGGTTGGTGACCAGGTAACCGCCCACCACGTTGAGGGTGGCGAGCACCACCGCCACGAAGCCGAGGATATTGTTGACAGCGGTGGAGGAGGAGTCGGAACCCGCCGCCAGCAGGGCGCCCACCAGGGTGATCCCGGAAATGGCGTTGGTGCCGGACATCAGCGGGGTGTGCAGGGTCGGCGGCACCTTGGTGATCAGCTCGACGCCGAGAAACAGTGACAGCACGAACAGTGCCAGCAACATCACAAGTGTGTTCATATCCATAGGGAGTTCCCCTTAGTTGGTTTGCGCGCCGGCCGCTTCGGGAGCGGCGGCCTTGACGATGGGCTCGAGGCCCAGCATGGAGCGCATGCGGGCGTGGGGCACATCGCCGCCGTGGGCGATGACGGTTTCGTAGATGATCTCGTCGTCGAAATCGAGGTTGAGGTTGCCCTCTTCATCCAGCAGGTGGCCGAGCAGTACTTCCATGTTCTTGCCGTACATCTGGCTGGCGTGGTTGGGCACGGTGGACGGCAGGTTCTCGGGGCCGATGATGGTGACGCCGTGGGCCACCACGGTCTTGCCCAGCTGGGTCAGCTCGCAGTTGCCACCCCGCTCGGCGGCGAGGTCGACCACCACGGAGCCGGGCTTCATGGCCTTGAGCATGTCCTCGGTCACCAGGATCGGTGACTTGGCGCCAGGGACGGCGGCGGTGGTGATGATAATGTCCTGCTGGGCCATCACCGCGGTCATCAGCTCCCGCTGGCGGCGCAGGAAGTCCTCGCCCTGGGCCTTGGCGTAACCGCCCTTGTCCTCGGCGGCCTCGGTTTCGAGCTCCGGGAACTCCACGGGCTTGGCGCCCACGGAGAGGATCTGCTCGCGAGCGGCGGGGCGCACATCGTAGGCCTCCACCACGGCGCCGAGGCGCTTGGCGGTGGCGCAGGCCTGGAGGCCCGCCACGCCCACACCCATGATGAACACCCGGGCCGGCTGCAGGGTGCCGGCGGCGGTCATCAGCATGGGCAGGATGCGGGGCAGGGCGGCGGCGCCGAGCAGCACGGCCTTGTAGCCGGCCAGGGTCGCCATGGACGAGAGCACGTCCATGGACTGGGCGCGGCTGATGCGCGGCACCAGTTCCATGGCGAAGGCGGTGACCTTGCGCTCGGCGAGGGTTTGGGCCACGGTGGCGGAGGCCAGCGGGTCCATCATGCCGGCGATCACCTGGCCTTCCCGGAGCAGGGCGAGGTCGCCGGCGCTGTTCTCGCCGTTGGCACCGAAGGACTGCACCTGGAGCACGATGTCCGCCTGGGCGAAGACTTCCTCGCGACTTCCGACGATTTGTGCGCCAGCCTGTTCATAGTCACTGTCCAGAAAGCCCGCCGCCTTGCCGGCGTTGGTCTGGATCAGTACCGTGGCACCTTTCTTGGTGCAGGCGGAGACGTTGCCGGGGGTGAGGGCAACGCGCTGTTCGCCGGTTTTAAGTTCCAGTGGTACACCAATAATCACGAAGTATCTCCGTCAATCGATGGTTGTTTTTGGGGCGGGTACTCTAACTGATCGCGTACCCCAAGCATAGAAGCGATGGTGGCTAATGGTACGCAATGGTCAAATATCGGCAACAAAAGGATATAAAAAAACAGTATCTTGAGACGATCCTGCCATTTTGGGGAGGTTACGAGGTGCGCGCCACGGCGAAGCGGGCGAGCTCCTCCAGGGCGGTGCGGGTCGTCGAGGCGGGCAGGGTGTCGAGGGCGTCGAGGGCTCGGGCGACATGGTCCCGGGCCATGGCGAGGGTGTAATCGAGGGCGCCGGTGGCGGCGATGGCGGCGAGCACCGCCTCCAGGTGGTCGAGGCCGCCGCCGCGAATGGCGTCCCTGACCAGGGCAGCCTGCTCGTTGCTTCCTTTATTAAGGACATGGATCAGCGGCAGGGTCGGCTTGCCCTCCGCCAGGTCGTCGCCGATGTTCTTGCCCAGCTGGCCGCTGTCGCTGCTGTAGTCGAGGGCGTCGTCCACCAGCTGGAACGCCATGCCGAGGTGGTGGCCGTAGCGGGCCAGGGCCGCCACCCGCTCCGCTGGCGCGTCCGCCGCCACGGCGCCGCAGCGGGCGGCGGCTTCGAACAACTGGGCAGTCTTCTTGTGAATCACCGCCAGGTAGTCCGCTTCGCTGGCCTCTACATTGCGGGCATTGAGCAGTTGCTGGACCTCCCCCTCGGAGATGATGTTGGTGGTGTCGGCGAGGATCGCCATGATCTCCATGTTGCCGATGGCCACCATCATCTGGAAGGCGCGGGAGTAGAGAAAGTCCCCCACCAGCACGCTCGGGGCATTGCCCCAGCGGGCGTTGGCGGTGAGCCGTCCGCGGCGCAGGTCGGAGGTGTCCACCACATCGTCGTGGAGCAGGGTGGCGGTGTGGATGAACTCGATGATGGCGGCGAGGGCCACGTGACGGTCGCCGCTGTAGCCGCAGGCCTTGGCGCTCAGCAGCACCAGCAGCGGGCGCAGGCGCTTGCCGCCGGCGTCGATGAGGTAGTGGCCGATGTTTTCCACCAGGGGGACTTCGGAGTGCAGTTCGGTGAGGATACGCTGGTTGACAGCCTCGAACTCGTCCTTCACGGCGTGGTGGAACGGTAGCATCGGCGGGCTTGGGGTAGTGAATGTTGGCCGGCATCCTAGGGTTGCGGTCTATGGGTGTCAAGAACGGTGGCGAGCCCCACCCCTCGCCGGCACCCGGCGGAAAACCCCGAGGTTACGCTTGCGGCGTGGGGGTCGATTGGCATAGAATGCGCGCCCTTATAACAAGGTCCCGGTCATGGTGGCACGGGACGAGTAGAACAGCCGTCAATCCGGAGCAGAACTATGTACGCAGTAATTGTCAGCGGTGGCAAGCAGCACCGCGTGGTGGAGGGCGAAGTCCTCCGACTCGAAAAGCTTGAAGTCGCCACCGGCGAGTCCATCAATTTTGACCAGGTGCTGATGGTCGCCGACGGCGACAGCATCAAGGTCGGCGCCCCCTACGTGGACGGTGGCAGCGTCACCGCCGAGGTGGTCAGCCACGGTCGTGGCGACAAGGTGCGGATCATCAAATTCCGCCGCCGCAAGCACTTCCGCAAGCAGCAGGGCCACCGCCAGTGGTTCACTGAAGTCAAAATCACCGGTATCAAGGCTGGCTGAGGCCGGTCCGGACATCTTTAGGAGTAAAGACTCATGGCACACAAGAAAGCTGGTGGCAGCACCCGTAACGGACGCGACTCCGAAAGCAAACGCCTTGGCGTCAAGCGCTTTGGCGGCGAGCAGGTTCTGGCGGGCAACATCATCATCCGTCAGCGCGGCACCCGCGTTCACCCCGGCGTCAACGTCGGCATGGGCCGCGATCACACCCTCTTCGCCACCGCCGACGGCCAGGTGAAGTTCGTGACCCGGGGCCCGAACAATCGCAAGTACATCGACATCGTCCCCGCCTGAGGCGGCGACTGATCGCGAAGAAGCCCCGCTTGCGGGGCTTTTTTCGTTGGGCGGGTCGGCGGACGCGGGACGTCCACGCGGCCCCCCTTGGCAACTGAGGCTACACTAGGCGGAGACTTCCGCGAGGATATACCCGTGAAATTTGTTGATGAGGCCCCCATTGCTGTCCACGCCGGCAAAGGCGGCAACGGCTGCCTGAGCTTTCGCCGGGAAAAATACATTCCCATGGGCGGCCCCGATGGCGGCGACGGCGGCGACGGCGGCAGCGTCTTCCTGGAGGCGGACGACGGCGTCAATACCCTGGTGGACTACCGCTACCAGCGGCGCTTTCGCGCCGAGAACGGCGAATCCGGGCGGGGGGGCAACTGCACCGGCAAGAGCGGTGCCGACCTCGTCCTGCAGGTGCCGGTCGGCACCACGGTGATCGACGAGGATACCCAGGAAATCCTCGGCGACCTGACCGTCAAGGGGCAGCGCCTGCTGGTGGCCCAGGGCGGCTTCCACGGCCTTGGCAATACCCGCTACAAGTCCAGCGTCAACCGCGCGCCGCGCCAGACCTCGCCGGGCAGCGAAGGGGAGTCCCGCAACCTGCGCCTGGAACTCAAGGTGCTGGCGGACGTGGGCTTGCTGGGGCTGCCCAATGCCGGCAAGTCCACCTTTATCCGCGCCGTGTCCTCCGCCAAGCCCAAGGTGGCGGACTACCCCTTCACCACCCTGGTGCCCAATCTCGGGGTGGTGCGGGTCGACCGCCTGCGCAGCTTCGTGATCGCCGACATTCCCGGGCTGATCGAGGGAGCCTCCGAGGGGGCCGGCCTCGGTATCCGTTTTCTCAAGCATCTGACCCGCACCCGCCTGCTGTTGCATCTGGTGGACATGCTGCCCCCGGACGGCAGTGACCCCGCGGACAACGCCGCCGCCATCGAGCGGGAATTGCAGCGTTTCAGCCCGACCCTGGCGGAGCGGGAGCGCTGGCTGGTGCTCAACAAGACCGACCTGTTGCCCGCCGACGAAGTGGCGGAGCGCTGCCGGGCGGTGGTGGATGCCCTCGGCTGGACCGGCTCGGTACACGCCATCGCCGCCATCAACCAGACCGGCACCCAGGGCCTGTGCGGCGCCATCATGGCCCACATCGAGGCGATCCGCGACCGCGAGGCCCACGATCCGGACTTCGCCGACGAGGAGCAGGACCTCCAGCGCCGCATGCAGCGGGAGGCCCGGGAGAAAATCGAGGCCCTGCGCCTGTCCCGCCAGCAGCGGGACGATGATGGGGTCGATGACGACGATGATCTCGATGACGATGACGATGACGATGACGACGTGGAAGTTGTCTACGCCCCCTGACAGGCATTACCCTTCGCAGCCTCCAACACCCCACCATCAGGGCAGGTAGACACATATCCATGTCAGGGCAAACATCGCGGGAAAGAATCGCCGGCACCCGGCGCTGGGTGGTCAAGATCGGCAGCGCCCTGCTCACCGGCGACGGCAAGGGTCTCGACCGCGATGCCATGGCCGCCTGGGTGGCCCAGATCGCCCGCCTGCTGGACGAGGGCGTGGAGGTGGTGCTGGTGTCCTCCGGCGCGGTGGCGGAGGGCATGTCGCGCCTTGGCTGGAAGGCGCGGCCCAAGGCCATCCACGACCTGCAGGCGGCGGCCGCGGTGGGCCAGATGGGCCTGGTGCAGGCCTATGAATCCCACTTCATGGCCCATGGTCGCCACACCGCCCAGATCCTCCTCGACCACGACGACCTGTCGAACCGCCAGCGCTACCTCAACGCCCGGCGCACCCTCCAGGCCCTCATCAGGCTCGGCGTGGTGCCGGTGGTCAACGAGAACGACACCGTGGTCACCGATGAAATCCGCTTCGGCGACAACGATACCCTGGGGGCCCTGGTGGCCAACCTGATCGACGCCGAGGTGCTGGTGATCCTCACCGACCAGCAGGGGCTGTTCGACAAGGACCCCCGCGCCAATCCCGACGCGGTTCTGGTCGGCGAGGGACGCGCCGGGGACCCGGCCCTCGACGCCATGGCGGGCGGCAGCGCCGGCAGCCTCGGCCGCGGCGGCATGGCCACCAAGCTGCGGGCGGCGAAGCTCGCGGCCCGCTCCGGCGCCACCACCCTCATCGCCAGTGGCCGCGAGCCGGATGTTCTCGTCCGCCTGCGGCGCGGCGACGCCCTCGGCACCCTGCTGGTGGCCGCCCAGGAACCCATCGCCGCCCGCAAGCAGTGGCTGGCGGGCCAGCTCCAGGTGCGCGGCCGCCTGACCCTTGACGCCGGCGCCGTGGACGTGCTCCGCCAGCAGGGCCGCAGCCTGCTGCCGGTGGGGGTCAAGGCCGTCAGCGGCCACTTCACCCGGGGCGAACTGGTGACCTGCTGCGACGAAGACGGACGCGAGATCGCCCGGGGCCTGGTCAACTACAGCGCCGAGGAAACCACCCGGATCCTGGGCCAGAGCAGCGCCCGCATCGCCGATATCCTCGGCTATCGGGACGATGACGAGTTGATCCACCGGGATAATCTGGTGTTGGTCTGAGTTGCAGGTTGCATGTGACGAGATTGCCTCCCTTGCAGGTCAAGGCTTACCGCTTCGCGGCGCGGGGCGCGCTCGCGTCCCGCCGCGTGTAACCTGAAACCTGTAACGTGCAACTCACACAGAAAGCTTGAACATACCCGCCAATCAGTGACAATGACCCACCAGCCACCCCCTGAGCGACAGCCCCCATGCCCGTGATACTGGGAATCGACCCCGGCTCCCTCAAGACCGGCTTCGGCGTGATCGATGCCCGCGGTGGCAAGCTCAGCTATGTCGCCAGTGGCATCATCAAGCTCCCGGCGGCGTCGCTGCCGGAGAAACTGCGCATCATCGCCGCCGGCGTGGCGGAGATCATCGCGGCCCACCGACCCGTCGAGATGGCGGTGGAGGAGGTGTTCTTCGCCCGCGACCCCCGCGCCGCCCTCAAGCTGGGCCAGGCCCGGGGGGCGGCCATCGTCGCCGGGGTGCAGGCGGGCCTCGCGGTGGCGGAGTACAGTGCCAAGACCGTCAAGTTGTCGGTGGTGGGCACCGGCGCCGCCACCAAGGAACAGGTGTCCCACATGGTGGTGCGGCTGCTCAATCTCGACGCCGCGCCCCGGGAGGATGCGGCGGACGCCCTGGCCGTGGCCCTCTGTCACGCCCACAGCCTGCGCACTGCCATCAGCCTCGCCACCAAGGTGGCGGGGGTCGGCCAGGGGGTGGCCAAATCCCGCTATGCGCGGGGGAGACTCAAGGAGATTCAGCACAGATGATCGGCCGCATCAGGGGGACCCTGCTCGAGAAGCAGGCGCCGGAACTGCTGGTGGACGTCCAGGGGGTCGGCTACGAAGTCCAGGTGTCCCTCACCACCTATTTCAGCCTCCCCGCCCTCGGCGAGGTGGTGACCCTTCACACCCATTTCGTGGTGCGGGAGGACGCCCAGCAACTGTTCGGCTTCGCCACCCTGGCGGAGCGGGGCCTGTTCCGCGCCCTGGTCAGGGTCAGTGGTGTCGGCCCCAAGATGGCCCTCGCCATCCTGTCGGGCATGACCCCGGAGGAATTCGCCCGCTGCGTGCGGGGCAACGACGTCAACACCCTGGTGCGTCTGCCCGGTGTCGGGCGCAAGACCGCCGAGCGCCTCGTTGTGGAGATGAAGGATCGCCTCGACGCCTGGCCCGGTGAAAGCGCCCCCGCTTCCGGGGCGCGGCCGTCCAGCGCCGCCAGTGATGTTCTCGCGGAGGCGGAGAGCGCCCTCATTGCCCTCGGTTACAAACCCCAGGACGCGACCAAAATGATCAGCGCCGCCGCCCGGGAGGCGGGCGAGGGCGCCGCCAGTGAAACCCTGATTCGCCAGGCGCTGAAAAGCGCGGTAACCAAATGACCCGGGGCGGATAGCGCCCCCGAGAACCGGCCATGATCGAGAACGACCGCCTGATTTCCCCCGCCGCCGGCGACAGCGAGGAGCGTTTCGACCGCGCCATCCGGCCCCTGAGCCTCGCCGATTACGTGGGCCAGCGGGCCGTGCGGGAGCAGATGGAAATCTTCATCAGCGCCGCCCGGGGCCGCAACGAGCCCCTCGACCACACCCTGGTGTTCGGCCCCCCGGGCCTCGGCAAGACCACCCTCGCCAACATCATCGCCAACGAGATGGGTGTCGACCTCAAGTCCACCTCCGGCCCGGTGTTGGAAAAGGCCGGCGACCTCGCCGCGCTGATGACCAACCTGGAGCCCGGCGATGTGCTCTTCATCGACGAGATTCACCGCCTGAGCCCGGTGGTGGAGGAAATCCTCTATCCCGCCATGGAGGACTACCAGCTCGATATCATGATCGGCGAGGGCCCCGCGGCGCGCTCCATCAAGCTCGACCTGCCGCCCTTCACCCTGGTGGGGGCCACCACCCGGGCGGGGCTGCTCACCTCGCCCCTCAGGGACCGCTTCGGCATCGTCCAGCGGCTGGAATTCTATTCGGTGGAGGAGCTGGCCAGCATCGTCACCCGCTCCGCGCGCATCCTCGGCGTGGAGATGGCGCCGAGCGGCGCCGCCGAGATCGCCCGCCGCGCCCGGGGCACGCCGCGCATCGCCAATCGCCTGTTGCGCCGGGTGCGGGACTACGCCGAGGTCAAGGCCGATGGCCAGGTGTCCGCCGCCATCGCCGATCAGGCCCTCAACATGCTCAATGTGGACCAGCGGGGTTTCGATCACATGGATCGCCGCCTGCTGCTCGCCATCATCGAGAAATTCGACGGCGGACCGGTCGGGGTGGACAGCCTCGCCGCCGCCATCAGCGAGGAGCGCGGCACCATCGAGGATGTGCTGGAGCCCTATCTCATCCAGCAGGGTTACCTGCTGCGCACTTCCCGGGGGCGCATGGCCACCCGGCTTGCCTATCAACATTTTGGCCTCAGGGCGCCGGCGGGGCAGGGCGAGCAACTTGGCCTTGGCGCCGGCGACGATCCGCTGAACCCCTGAGTCACCGCCGTTGTCCCATTCCCCGTCGCCAGGGAATCCAGCCACCAGGAATTGAACCGTGAGTGAATTTCAGTTGCCCGTGCGGGTGTATGTCGAGGATACCGATGCCGGCGGCATCGTCTATTACGTCAATTACCTGAAATTCCTCGAGCGGGCCCGCACCGAGTGGTTCCGCCATCGGGGCTTTGAAAAACCCGCGCTGTTTCGCGACAACCTGATGTTCGTGGTGCACTCCCTCAACATCGATTATCGCCGCCCGGCGCGCCTCGATGACCTGCTCCTGGCCACCGCCCGGGTGGTGCGCGGAGGGCGAACTTTTTTTGTGATGGAGCAGCGCGTCCTGCGCGGAGATGAATTAATATGCGCGGCTGAAGTCAAGGTGGCCTGCGTGAACCGCGACAGCATGCGCCCCGCCGCCATTCCCGACGACGTCAGGCGCGCCGCCCTGGCCGTGACCGCTATATAGGAGATGTCTGTGACAGAAGATCTTTCAATATGGGCATTGATCGTCGGGGCATCCATCCCCGTTCAGATCGTGATGTTCATCCTTTTCATGTCATCGGTGATTTCCTGGGTGATGATCATCCAGCGGGGGCGCTACCTGCGCCACGCCCAGGAGAGTTACCGGGATTTCGAGCAGACCTTCTGGTCCGGAGTCGATCTCAACCAGCTGTTCAACGATATCACCGCCAAGCTCCACGAGAACGCCAATATCGACGGTCTCGAGAGTGTGTTTCGCAGCGGTTTCCGGGAGTTCAACCGTCTGATCCAGCAAAAATCCGTCGACCCGGATGTGGTCATGGAGGGCACAGAGCGCGCCATGCGGGTGGCCCTCTCCCGGGAAGAGGAAAAACTCAACGTCAACCTGCCGTTTCTCGCCAGCGTCGCCTCGGTGAGCCCCTATATCGGCCTGCTCGGCACTGTGTGGGGGATCATGCAGTCGTTCCGGGGCCTTGCCAATGTTCAGCAGGCTACCCTGGCCACCGTGGCACCGGGCATCGCCGAGGCGCTGATTGCCACCGCCATGGGCCTCTTCGCCGCCATTCCCGCGGTCATGGCCTTCAACCGTTACTCGTCCGTGGCGGACAACCTCAACAGCAACTACCAGACCTTCGCCGAGGAATTCTCCAGCATTCTCCATCGCCGCGTTCACAGTGGTAACTGAGCCATGGCTGTCGTCAAGACCAAGAACAAGCGCAAGCTGGTGGCGGAGATCAACGTGGTGCCCTACATCGATGTGATGCTGGTGCTGCTGATCGTGTTCATGATCACCGCCCCGCTGCTGATGCAGGGCGTCAAGGTCGAACTGCCCCAGGCGCCCTCCACACCCCTGGAGGAAACCGACAAGGAGCCGCTGATCGTGTCCATCAAGGCCGACGGCAACTACTACATGGATCTTGGCAACGGAGAGAACCAGCAGGAGGAGCTCGAGGTCATCAAGGACAAGGTGGCCAAGGTGCTCGCCGTGCAACCCAAGACCCCGGTGCTGGTGTGGGGCGATACCAACGTTCCCTACGGCACCGTGGTGGAGCTGATGACGGTGCTGCAAAGCGCCGGCGCGCCCAACGTGGGATTGGTCACCGAGCCGCCGAGCGGCAAGAAATAGTGGTCCCCGGCCGCCGATGAAAAGCGCTTCCACCAGTTATGCCTGGCCGATCATCGCCAGTGTGCTGCTCCACGGCGCCCTGGTGGCGTTCATCGCCATCGGCTGGACACCCTCCGAAAAGCCCCGCAAGGTGGTGACTCCCCAGTACGTCGAGGCCAAGCTGCTGGTGATGGCGCCGGTCACCGCCCAGGCCCAGGCCAAACCCAAGGCGGAGCCGCAGCCCAAGCCCGCGCCACCACCCCCGCCGCCGAAGGACGATTCCGCCGAGCGCGAACGCCAGCGCCAGGAGGCGCAGCGCAAGCAGGAACAACAGCGCCAGGAGGCGGTCAGACAGGAGCAGGCCCGCAAGGAGCAGGTGCGCCGCGAGCAGGAAGCCAAGGTCAAGGCGGAAGCCGAGAAGAAGCGGCAGGAAGAGCAAAAGCGCCAGGAACAGGCCAAGGCCGAAGCCGAGCGCAAACGCCAGGAGGAGCTCAAGCGCCAGCAGGCCGAGCGGGAGCGTCAGGAGCGTGTGCGCCGCGAACAGGAGCTGGCCCGCGCCCTCGCCGCCGAGCAGGCGCTCGCCGATGCCGCCGCCAGCGAGGAGCAGGTGGGCAGTTATATCGGCTATGTTCAGGACCGCATCGGCGCCAACTGGAGCCGCCCCCCCAGCGCCCGCCTCGGCATGGTGACGGAGCTGGAAATCACCCTCGACGGCCAGGCCCGGGTGGTGGGCGTCGCGGTGGTCAAGTCCAGCGGCAACGCCGCCTTCGACCTGTCCGCCGAGCAGGCGGTGCGCCGGGCCGAACAATTCGAGCGGTTGCGGGAGCTGATCCAGCAGGACCGCGCCGCCTACGAACAGAACTTCCGGCGTTTTCGCCTTGTATTCAACCCCCAGGATTTGAGGTTATAACGACACCATGGTGAACACCCGTTTGCTGCTTGCCCTGAGCCTGGTGCTCGGGTTTGCCCTCACCGCCCGCGCCGAACTGACCATCGAGATCACCCAGGGGGTGGACGACCCCACGGTGATCGCCGTGTCCCCCATCGAGGCAGGCAACGCCGTGCTGCCGGAGGACATCAGCGAGATCGTCTCCGCCGACCTGCGCCGCAGCGGTCTGTTCAACACCATCGACCGGGGCAACATGCTGTCCTTCCCCCGGGAGGCCTCGGAGGTGTATTTCAAGGACTGGCGGGTGCTGGGCGCCCAGTATCTGGTATATGGCAAGGGCGAGCGCCAGCCCGATGGCCGCCTCAAGGTGACCTTCAGCCTCGTGCAGGTGGCCGGCGAGAAGACCGTGCTGGCCCAGGTGGTCCACGGCAACGATGGCAACCTGCGGGATATCGCCCACTACATCAGCGACAAGGTGTACGAGGCCATCACCGGGATTCGCGGCGCCTTCTCCACCCGCATCGCCTATGTCACCGCCACGGCGGGGGGCGGCAACCGCCTCATCTACCGCCTCATGGTGGCGGATGCCGATGGTGCCCGGGAGCGGCTGATGCTGGAGTCCCGCGAGCCGCTGATGTCCCCGGGTTGGTCGCCGGATGGCAAGGAGCTGGTCTATGTCTCGTTCGAAACAGGCCGTCCGGCGGTATTTCGCCAGCGTCTTGGCAACGCCAACCGTGAGCAGTTGACCAATTTCAAGGGGTTGAACGGCGCGCCGGCCTGGTCGCCGGACGGCCGCAAGCTGGCCCTCGTGCTGTCCAAGGACGGCAATCCGGAGATCTACACCCTCGACCTCGGCAGCCGCCAGTTCACCCGCATCACCAACCATTTTTCCATCGACACCGAGCCCAACTGGACCCCCGATGGCAAGGCGCTGATTTTCACCTCGGACCGGGGCGGCTCGCCGCAAATATACAAACTGACCCTTGCTTCCGGGCAACTGGAACGCTTAACATTCCGCGGCTCTTACAACGCCCGCCCAAGACTTGCCCCCGATGGCCGTACGTTGGTCATGGTGCACAGGGACGGCGGGGCGTTTCATATTGCTTCCCAAGACCTTGTTTCCGGCGATTTCCGCATACTCACCAACACCTACCTGGATGAGTCGCCGACGGTGGCGCCCAATGGAGCCATGCTCCTTTACGCCACCAAGCGGGGCACCAACAGCCTGCTCGCAGCCGTATCCATCGACGCCGGTGTGAAGTTCCTTCTGCCCGCGCGGGAGGGGGATGTGCGCGAGCCGGCATGGTCGCCGTTTTTGAACTAGATTTACCCCAACCGATTTTTTACACGAACAAGGAGCCCTGAGCTCCGCTTTGACACTTGAGGAGAACGCAATGACCTTTCAAACCCTGAAAACCGGCTTTCTGGTAGCGGTACTGTCCACCCTTCTGGCCGCCTGTTCCAGCACCTCCACCGAGGATGGCGCCGGTGCCGACGGCATGTCCGGCAGCGGCGTGGGCACCGGCACCGCTGGCGACGGTTCCGCCTACGGCGATGACCTCGGCGCCGGCGGCGTTGCCACCGTCTTCTACTTCGAGTTCGACAAGGCGGTGCTGACCAGCGAGGCCCGCGCCGCCCTCGACATCCACGCCCAGCGTCTGCGCGGCGGCAACCGTCAGGTCCGCCTCGAAGGCCATGCCGACGAGCGCGGTACCCGCGAGTACAACATGGCCCTCGGCGAGCGTCGCGCCAACGCGGTCAAGGAGTACCTCACCCTGCAGGGCGTGAATGCCGCCAACCTCGAAGTGATCAGCTACGGCGAGGAGCGCCCGGCCCAGCTCGGCAGCGACGACCAGTCCTGGTCCCTCAACCGTCGCGTCGAAATGAAGTAACCGCGCGGTTTGCTCCCCAAAGCCGGGCGCAGTATTCTGCGCCTGGCTTTTTGTTTTTGTAGAGACTGGTCTTTCAGCGAGGATGATGCGATGCGCAACATGGTGGGTGTTTCCCTGGCACTGATGCTCAGTCTGCCACTGTGGGCCGAGGCCCAGGAGGGCAGCGCGGCGGGCAATATCTACAACCAGTTGCAGATCATGCAGGAGGAGATCCGCGATCTGCGTGGCATGGTCGAAGAGCTGAGCCACGAAGTGCAGCGTCTCAAGCAGCGCCAGATCGATGATTACCAGGATCTCGATAGCCGCCTGAGCGGTGGCGCGGCACCGGCGCCGAGGGCCAGTGCCCCCGCCGCCGAGCCGGCGGTCGATCCCATTCTCGCGGCGGCCCAGGGCGGCGGTGCCATCGATGCCAGCGCCGGTGTCGAAGCGCCAGCGGCCGCCCCCGTCGACAGCGGCGCGGAACTCGCCAGTTACACCGCCGCCTACGACTTGCTCAAGAACCGCCAGTTCGACCAGGCGGTCACCGCCTTCGATGCCCACTTGCAGCGCTATCCCACCGGCCAGTATGCCGCCAACGCCCACTACTGGCTGGGGGAGATTTACCTGTTGCAGAACAATCTGGGTAGCGCCGAGAAAGCCTTCGCCACCGTGGTCAACGACTTTGCCGCCGACCGCAAGGCGCCTGATGCCATGTTCAAGTTGGGGCGGGTATACCACTTGCAGGGCGACAAGGCGAAAGCCAGGGCCATGCTCGATCGCGCCGCCGCCACCAACAGCAGCGCCGCAGCCCTCGCCAGGGCCTACCTGCAGGACAACTTCTGAGGTTGCCCGGGGCGAGGTTGCGCCGCCGCGCCTCCTCGCCCTCCGCCCGGTTACAACCATGCCGCGCCAGTGCCGGTATAATGCCGCCATGAAAGACTCCCTGCGCATCACCGAAATCTTCTATTCCCTCCAGGGGGAGACCAGCACCGTGGGCCTGCCCACGGTGTTCGTGCGCCTCACCGGCTGCCCCCTGCGCTGCCTGTACTGCGATACCGAATACGCCTTCCACGGCGGTGAGCGCCAATCCCTCGACGACATCGTCGATCAGGTGCGGCAGCTGAACGCCCCCTATGTCACCGTCACCGGCGGTGAGCCCCTGGCGCAACCGGAGTGCCTGCCATTGCTGACGCGGTTGTGCGACGCGGGGTTTCGGGTATCCCTCGAGACCAGCGGCGCCCTGCCCATCGAGGCAGTGGACCCCCGGGTGGCGGTGATTCTCGACCTGAAGACACCGGGTTCCGGTGAGCTCAGCCGCAATCTGTACAGCAATATCGCCGCCCTCAAGGCCTCGGACGAGGTCAAGTTCGTGATCTGCGGGCGGGAGGACTACGACTGGGCGCGCATGCGCCTCGACGAGTACCGCCTTGTCGAACGGGTGGGCTCCGTGCTGTTTTCACCGAGCCATGGCAGCCTTTCCCCCACCGAACTCGCCGACTGGATCATCGCCGACCGCCTGCCGGTGCGCCTCCAGCTGCAACTCCACAAGCTGCTGTGGAACGACCAACCCGGCCACTGAGACCCGCCATGACCGACAAACCCGACAAGGCCGTGGTGCTGGTATCCGGCGGCCTCGACTCCGCCACCGTGCTGGCCATTGCCCGCCACCAGGGCCGCGCCTGCCACACCCTCAGTTTCGACTACGGCCAGCGCCACCGCGCCGAGCTTGCCGCCGCCGACCGGGTGAGCGAGGCCCTCGGCGCGGTGGCCCACAAAACGGTGCGCATCGACTTGGGCAGTATCGGTGGGTCCGCCCTCACCGACACCGCCATCGCCGTGCCCGAGGAGGCCTCCAGCGGTATCCCGGTCACCTACGTGCCCGCCCGCAACACGGTGTTTCTTGCCATTGCCCTCGGCTGGGCCGAGGTGCTGGACGCCACCGACATCTACATCGGCGTCAATGCCGTGGACTACTCCGGGTACCCGGATTGCCGGCCTGCCTTCATCGCCGCCTTCGAAACCATGGCCAACCTCGCCACCAGGGCCGGCGTCGAAGGGCGGGGATTGCGCATCCACGCGCCGCTGATGACCATGACCAAGGGCGAGATCATCCGCGCCGGCGCCGCCCTCGGGGTCGACTACGGCCTCACGGTGTCCTGCTATCAGGCAAGCGACGCCGGGCTTGCCTGCGGGCGCTGCGACAGCTGTCGCCTGCGGCGCCAGGGATTCGCCGAGGCGGGCATCCCCGACCCGACAAAATATGCAAATTAGCGGGATCCGGGCCGCATTTCGGCTTGACGTTTTTGGCTCAATCAGTAAGATATGCGCCTCTTCCGGGTCGTTAGCTCAGTCGGTAGAGCAGTTGGCTTTTAACCAATTGGTCGATGGTTCGAATCCATCACGACCCACCAGTAACAAAGGTTTCCCGATGTCCTGAGGCATCCGTGGAACCGCGAGGAAACCCGCCAAAAGCGGGTTTTTTTGTGCCTGGGGTTATCCCGCCGTTCTCTCCCGCTGGCGCTTCCCGCTGCCTGTGGACTTTAAGTCAGCGCGTTAATACAATGGCCCGCCACAACCATAACAATGGCGGTTATATGACCGATGATAGCCAGGGCGCCTTCCGCCGCAAGGAGGCCTGGGTCCCCACGCCGCGGCCGGAGTGGGTCAAGATCCTCAATGAGCAGGCCAGCCATCTCGACATGGCGAGCGTGGTGCCCCTCGATTTTCAGTCCCTTATCGATCAGGCGGTCCGCAACAGCGGGCTGACGGATTTTGGCGACGACGCGTGGCTCGGCCATTTCAAGGTGCTGATGACGTCCATCGAGGAGGAGGCCAACCTCCATTTCGCGGGGCGTATCCTTACCCGCTATGAATTCGTGCGTTACCTGGAGATCCGCCTGTCCCTGGTGGACTGGCTCAAGCGCGAGCCCGCGATCCTGGATCAAACCATCGACCGCCCGGTGATCATCACCGGCTTTGGCCGCTCCGGTACCACCATCCTCTACGAGGTGCTGTCCCAGGACCCGCAATTCCGGGTGCCCCTCAAATGGGAGGCGCTGTTCCCCGTACCGCCGCCGGAAACCGCCAGCTACCACAGCGACCCGCGCATCACCCGCACCGAGGGTATCAACAGCTTCCAGGAAAACCTGATCCCCGAGATGAAGGGCATGCACAAGTCCGCCGCCACCCTGCCGGTGGAGAGCGTGGAGCTGGTGTACTTCACCTTCCTGTCGGAGGTGTTCACCTTTGGCTTTCAGGTGCCCTCCTATGTCCGCTACCTGGAAACCCAGGATCTCGGTTACTGCTTCGAGTGGCAGAAGAAGCTCCTGAAGCTGCTGCAGTGGCGCCACAGGGGCAACCACTGGCTGCTCAAGGGCCCCTCCCACCTGCCCTACATGCGGGAGCTGCTCGGCGCCTTTCCCGATGCCCGCATCATCTTCACCCACCGCGATCCCATCGTCAGCGCCGACTCGGTGGTTAGCCTGCAGGCGAGCCTTTACTGGTGGCGTACCGACACCCCCTGGGGTGACGGTTCCCTCGACAACTGGGTGATTGGCTCCGCGCAGACCCGCGCTTCCCTGTGGGACGACATCATCGCCATGCTCGACGACGGCACCCTCGACAAGCGCCAGGTGAGCAATTTCCAGTACCGGGAATTCATGGCCGATCCCATGGCTGCGGTGCGGGGGATCTACCGGGATTTCGACCTGGAGCTGACGTCGGAGGTGGAGGCGCGAATGGTGAAATTCCTGGCGGACAAGCCCCAGGGGAAATTTGGCAAGCACGAGTATCAGCATGCCCCTGACGAGGTGATTCGTCACGAGCGTGCGGTTTACAGCAAGTACCAGGCGTATTTTTCCGTCCCCAACGAGCTGTAGGGCGCCCTGTGGCGCCCTCGCTTTCTCCCTTCGGGCCACAGCGAGGTCAAGATGAGCACGAACACCGAAACGGATATCGGCATCCGCCAGTGGGAGGCATTCTGCGATGAGCTGAAATCCTCTGGTCGCAATATTCTCGACGCGGGCAGGAACATGGACCCGGTCACCCGGGCCGATGGCCTGCGCTATCTTGGGCGGTTGCTGCGGGGGGGAGTGGAGAAATTCGTGGAGTACGGCGATCCCTGCGACCCGATGCTCTACAAGATCTACCACGAGAAGATCAAGTGGGGCCTCGATAATCCCGACAGCATCTACAACATGGCCACCATCCGCGGCGACCTGGATTACGAACTGCGGGGCAATCGCGGCAGCGTCACCTATTTCAACCTGTCCACCATGAAAATGGGGGTCGACGGCAAGGCGGCGATCACCGGCTTTGTCAACGACACGGATATCCACTGCGACGCCGATGGCAACTTCACCCTGACCCTCAGCCGCCGGGAAAATCCCCACCCGGGGCAGGGCAACTGGCTGCGCATGGCGGAGGACTCCAACGTCTTCATGGTGCGCCAGACCTTCAACGACCGCGCCCGGGAGCGGGAGCTGGAGGCAACCCTGCGCTGTATCTCCCCGGTGCCGGGCAACGGCGCCCTCGACCTCGACAAGGTGGTGACGGATTTTGCCAGTGCCGGGGCCTTTTTTACCCGCACCGGCAAGACCTTCGTGGATCTTGCCCAGCGGTTGATGGTGGACGTGAACCGCATGCCGGCGGCGGATCCCGCCTACATGGCGTCCATGGGCGCCGATCCCAATTACGCCTACTTCTGGTCCGCCTTTCACGTGGAGCCGGGCCAGGCGCTGCTTGTTCACTTGCCTAAGGTGCCGGTCTGCGAAGCCTGGAGCCTGTGCCTGCACAACTACTGGCTGGAGTCCCTCGATTACCACAAGGCCCGGGTGATCTTCAACAAGCACACCGCGGCACCCAACCCCGACGGCAGCATCACCCTGGTGGTGAGCATGGAGGACCCGGGTGTCCCCAACTGGATGAACACCTGCGGCCACCCCTGGGGCAACATGATGTTCCGCTGGACCCGGGCGGAGGAAGTGGTGGCGCCCATGACCGAGCTGGTGACCCTCGACGGCCTCGACTGGTCGCCGCGCCTGCGCCAATGGGCCTGATGCCAATAACCTGTGAGGACCGATCACCATGAAAGACTTTAGCGAAGCCGACATCCGCGAGTTTCTGCAGGACAATTTCCGCCTGTGGAATGCCCGCCACCGGGAGGCCTTCACCGCCCTCTACAGGGAGGCGTCCCCCAATGGCCTCGTCATCGAGTACGTGGGCCAGCCCAGGGTCGACGATGGCTGGCAGGCATTCAATGACATGTGGGACAACTACAACAAGGACGTGAACGCCGAGCTCAAGGAAGTGCTGGTCAACGGCAACGAAGGCGTCTGCTATGTCCACAATCATTCCGCCCGGGACGGGGTGGCCCACCCCAGTATCGAGATCTACCGCTTCGACAAGGGCGAGCTGTACATCCGCTACTTCCACAACAGCGAATCCCTGGTGTAGGTAGACAGCCCGCGCCCGGCAGATCTTGCCGGGCAAACCCTGTCAATGCCCGTGGCGGGTGAAATCCGGGTACTGGATCTTGCTCGCCGCGCCGCCGTCCACCGGCAGTGAGACACCCGTCAGGTAGCGGGCGCTGTCGCTGGCGAGAAACAGCGCCGCCTCCGCCACATCCCTGTAGTTCCCGAGGTGCCCCAGCATGGTGGTGGCGCGCATCTGGGTGTTCAAGGCGTCGAAATCCAGGTTGTCGGGCAGGGTGGAGGTATCCCCCGCCCCGGGGCGCACCGTGCCCACCAGCAGGGAGTTGCAGCGGATATTGTGGGCCGCGTAGTCGTTGGCGATCTGGCGGGTGAGGGCTTCCATGGCGGCCTTGGCCATGGCGTAGGCGCCCATTTTGGGAATGGCGCGAATGGCGGCCAGGGAGGAAATGTTTATCACGGTGCCGCCGCCCCGGGCGATCAGCGGGGGCAGGCTGTACTTGCAGCACCAGAAAAGGCCCTGGATGCCGGTGCGCACGCTGGTGTCGAACAGCGCGCTCGGCAGTTCGTGCAGGGCCCCCACGGCAATGGCCTCGCCGTTGGCGCCGGCGTTGTTGACGAGAATATCCAGGCCGCCGAATTCCCCCACGGCGCGCTCCACCAGGGCCCGCACCTGATCCTCGTCGGTGATGTCGAGGGGCTGGTAGAGGGCGCTGGCGCCACTGTCCCGCAGTGCCCGGGCGGCCGCCTCGCCGTGGTCGCGGTTGCGCCCGCAGATCACCAGCGCGGCGCCTTCCGCCGCAAAGCGCTCGGCCATGGCGCGGCCTATGCCGGCGGTGGAGCCGGTGATGATTGCCACCTTGCCGTTCAGTTTTCCCATGGGCGAGGCCCTGTCGTCATGGCGTGAATGGGGCTCTCCCCCGGATGGCGGGGGCTCAGAGGGGAATCAGCGCCCGACCCTCGGCGCGAAACGGCTCCCGCAGCATGGCCGCCAGCACGTTGACCATGTCGCCCCAGAAAACGCTGTCATCGGCGTAAGGGCTCTTGCGGCTGCGCTGGGCATTTTGCCGCTCCAGCAGGGTGCTGAGGAAAAACCCCGACACCAGCCGAAAACGGAAATCAAACACCTGCTTGGGCAGATGGGAGAGGCTGTCCTCGATCATCTGGTTGAGGCGGGTGGTCACGGGCATCCTGTCCTGGGCGCGGTAAAAGGGGTGCTCGAGGGTGTCGCGACTGAGCAGGTGGGAACTGAACAGGGTAAAGATCCGCTGCTCCTGGGCGTCGAACATCTCGAGAATGGGAAACAACAGGGCAGCCAGCAGATCTTCCAGGCCGTGGCCGTCCGCCGGGAGGCTGTCGATATGGCGCTGCCGGGCACTTTCCAGGAAGGGAATGCGCAGGTCGAAAATGGCCTGGATCAGGCCTTCCTTGGACTGGAAGTGGTACTGCACCGCCGAGTTGTTGGCGTGGCCGGCGGCGGTGGCGATCTCCCGCAGGGATACCGCATCGATGCCCCGTTCGGCGAACAGTTGCTGGGCGGCGAGGATGATCTTGCGGGCACTCGGGCTGTAGCGCTCCATCTCCTGGCTGATGCTGGCCTTGATGCGGGGAAGGGGCTTTCTGGGCAAATCGGTAACCTCGGCGCGCATTATGTCATTTTCCGTTCAGGATACAGGGAAAGGGCTGGCACGCCGCTCGATTGATCCTCAAAACCAACCGCTCGGCACGGCGGGGTGAGAGCCCCGTGGTCAGTCATCGCCATAGGCCGACAGGGGCGGGCAGCTGCACACCAGGTTGCGGTCGCCGTGGACGTTGTCGACCCGGTTGACGCCGGGCCACACCTTGTGCTCCCGCAGCCAGGGTGCCGGGCGGGCAGCGATCTCCCGGCTGTAGGGGCGCTGCCAGTCATCGGCGAGGACGTCGTTCTGGGTGTGGGGCGCGTTCACCAGGGGGTTGTCGTCCTCGGGCCAGTGGCCGGCGATGACCTGTTCGATCTCGGCGCGGATGGTGGCCATGGCGGTGAGGAAGCGCTCCAGCTCCTCCAGGGATTCGCTCTCGGTGGGCTCGATCATCAGGGTGCCGGGCACCGGGAATGACATGGTGGGGGCGTGGAAGCCGAAGTCCATCAGGCGCTTGGCGATGTCCTCCTCGCTGACATGGCTTTTTTCCTTGAGCGCCCGCAGGTCGATGATGCACTCGTGGGCCACATGGCCATTGCGCCCGGTGTAGAGCACCGGGAAGTGCTCATCGAGCTTTTTCGCCAGGTAGTTGGCGTTGAGGATCGCCACCTGGGTGGCTTTCTTCAGGCCCTCCGCGCCCATCAGGGTGATGTACATCCAGGAGATGGGCAGGATCGACGCCGAACCCCAGCCCGCCGCGGAGATGGTGCCGTTGGCGGCGTCGGTGCCCGGCACCGGTGTCACCGGGTGGCCGGGGAGGAACGGCGCCAGGTGGGATTTGACGCCGATGGGGCCCATGCCCGGGCCGCCGCCCCCGTGGGGAATGCAGAACGTCTTGTGGAGGTTCAGGTGGGAGACATCGCCGCCGAAGGTGCCCGGCTCGGCGATGCCCACCAGGGCGTTGAGGTTGGCGCCGTCGATGTACACCTGGCCGCCGTGCCGGTGCACCAGGGCGCAGATGGCGGTGATGTTCTCCTCGAACACCCCGTGGGTGGAGGGGTAGGTGACCATCAGCGCGGCGAGCCGGTGGCTGTACTCCTGGGCCTTGGCCTCCAGGTCGGCGAGGTCCACGTTGCCCCGCTCGTCGCATTTCACCACCACCACATCCATGCCCACCATCTGCGCCGTGGCGGGGTTGGTGCCGTGGGCGGAGGCGGGGATCAGGCAGATGTCGCGGTGGTGATCGCCGCGGCTCCCGTGGTACTTCTTGATGGCCACGAGGCCCGCGTACTCCCCCTGGGAGCCGGCGTTGGGTTGCAGGGAGATGGCGTCGTAGCCGGTGCAGGCGGCGAGCATTTGTTGCAGTTCGTCAAACAGCTGCCGGTAGCCCGCCGTCTGGGCCTCCGGTGCGAAGGGGTGGATGTCGGCGAACTCGGGCCAGGTGATGGGGATCATCTCCGCCGTGGCGTTGAGCTTCATGGTGCAGGAGCCGAGGGGGATCATGCTGTGGTTGAGGGCGATGTCCCGCGATTCCAGGCGCTTCAGGTAGCGCAGCATCTCCGTCTCGCTGTGGTGGCTGTTGAACACCGGATGGGTGAGGAATGATGTGTCCCGCCGGTAGCCATCGGGAATGCCGGCGGCAGCCGGCGCGGAGGAAAAATCCGCCCCCGGGCAGCCGAACAGATCGAGCAGCTGGTCCACCAGTTCCGGTGTGCTGGTCTCGTTGAGGCTGATGCCGAGGGCGTCGTCCCCCACCCGGCGCAGGTTGATCTCCCGGTCCTGGGCGGCGGCGTACAGGGCCCCCTGGCGATCGCCGACCTGCACCGTGAGGGTGTCGAACCAGCTGTCGTGGCCAAGGGTAAAACCGCCCTGCCGAAGGCCGGCGGCCAGGTGGTTGGTCAGCCCGTGGATGCGCCGGGCGATTTTTGTCAGCCCCTCGGGGCCGTGGTAGACGGCGTAGCAGGCGCTGATCACCGCCAGCAGCACCTGGGAGGTGCAGATATTGGAGTTGGCCTTTTCCCGCCGGATATGCTGTTCCCGGGTCTGCATCGCCATGCGCAGGGCGGGCTTGCCGCGACTGTCGATGGAGACGCCGATGATGCGCCCCGGGGCGGAGCGCTTGTAGGCGTCGCGGAAGGCGAAAAACGCCGCGTGGGGGCCGCCGAAACCCATGGGAATGCCGAAGCGCTGGTTGCTGCCGATGACGATGTCGGCGCCGAGGCTGCCCGGGGCCTTGAGCAGCACCAGACTCATCAGGTCCGCCGCCACCACCGCCAGGGCGTCGCGCCCGTGGATGGTGGCGATCTGGGCGGCGATGTCCTCGATGGCGCCGGTGCTGCCCGGGTACTGGAGCAGGGCGCCGAAATAGGTCTCCTTCTCGAGGTCGGTGGCCGGATCGCCCACCATTACCTCAAAACCGTAGTGTTCGGCCCGGGTGCGCACCACGGCGATGGTCTGGGGGTGACAGTGCCGGGAGACAAAAAAGGTGTCGCTGGCATTCTTGCGCTGCTGGCGCCGGGCCATGGCCATGGCCTCGGCGGCGGCGGTGGCTTCGTCCAGCATGGAGGCGTTGGCCATTTCCATGCCGGTCAGGTCCATCACCATCTGCTGGAAGTTGAGCAGCGCCTCCAGGCGGCCCTGGGCGATTTCCGGCTGGTAGGGGGTGTAGGCGGTGTACCAGCCGGGGTTTTCCAGCACGTTGCGGAGGATCACCTTGGGGGTGAGGGTGGGGTGGTAGCCCATGCCGATCAGGGATGTGAAAATGCGGTTGCGGCCGGCGATGGCCCGCAGGCGCGCCAGGGCCTCCTGTTCGCCGACGGGGCCGGGGAGATCCAGGGCGTTGGGCTTGCGGATGGCCTCCGGCACCACCCTGTCCATCAACTCGTCCAGGGAGCTGGCCCCCAAGGTCGCCAGCATCGTCTCGATCTGCCGGTCATCGGGGCCGATGTGGCGGCCGATGAACTCGTCGTGGCCCATGAGCGCGTGAATCGAGGTTGAATCTGGCATAGTCGTTCCTGTGGGACAGAAGCCTGTCCAATGCCCGTGGCGGGGGCCGTGGGACGGTGGCGGGTGGCGGTGGGCTTGGAGGTGCGCACCGGAGAAGGGCGGCATTTTACCAACCCCGGCGGCGGAGCGGCAAACGAAAGCGGAGCGCTCATCGGGTCGGCTAAGATGGCGCCAGGTTCCCGGAGACCACCCATGTCCGAACGTATCCCGACGACCGAAACCCTGCCCGTATTGTTGGCCCGGGTGCGCGCCTGCCGCCACTGCGCGGACCTTCCCCTGGGGCCTAATCCGGTGCTCCGGGTCGACAGCCGCGCCCGCATCCTGGTGATCGGTCAGGCCCCGGGGACGCGGGTGCACGCCACCGGCATTCCCTGGAACGACCCCAGCGGCGACCGTCTGCGGGCCTGGATGGGCATCGATCAGGAGACCTTCTACGACGAGGCCCGCATCGCCATCATGCCCATGGGCTTTTGCTACCCGGGCCGGGGCAAGTCCGGGGACCTGCCGCCGCCTCCGGCCTGCGCGCCCCTGTGGCATCCCCGCCTGCTTGCCCACCTGCCCGCCGTCGAACTGGTGCTGCTGATCGGCCAATATGCCCAGCGCCATTACCTCGCGGAGCTGGGGCTTGCCAGCTTTGCCAGCCTGACCGCGACGGTGCGCAATGGGCCGGCCCCGGGGGGGCGCTACTTCCCCCTCGTCCACCCCTCGCCCCGCAACCAGCTGTGGCTCAGGCGCAATCCCTGGTTCGACGCCGAGGTGGTACCCCGGCTGCGGGCGCGGGTCAGGCAGGCCCTCGGCCACTGAGATTGGTCCCGGGAACAGAAATCCCTTGCGGGTGATATCCGGGGGCACCTACCATCGCCTCGCACGGACCGAGCGCCGGCATCAAGTACCGCTTCCAATAACCTGTGCTGTTCGTCCGCCTCCCGGTCGACCTGATAAATCCCGTTGCCCAGGCGGCGTCTCGCCGGTTCATCCCTCTCCTTCGCGCCATCCCGCTGCCCCCGCGAAACTCGGCGGACCTTGCTTCTTTGTGGTGCCCAAACGACAGATTTTCCCTTAGGCTATGGCCATCCTTGCCTGTTGGTATTGTTCCTCGATAAGGAGTGAGTGGTGAAAATTCAGAGAGTGATCGAAGCCAAGCTGGCGGCCGCCCTGTCGCCACGCCATCTGGCGGTGATCAACGAAAGCCATATGCACAGCGTGCCGCCCGGGTCCGAGACCCATTTCAAGGTGGTGGTGGTCAGCGACGCCTTTGCCGGCAAGCGCCAGGTGCAGCGCCACCAGCAGGTCTACGCCATTCTGGCAGAGGAGCTCCGGGGTGGCGTCCACGCCCTCGCCATCCATACCTATGCGCCGGATGAATGGCAGGGTGATGCCCCCGATTCTCCCCGCTGCCTGGGGGGCTCCAAGGCCGAAGCCTGATCCCGTGCCCTGGGGCCGCGCCAATTTCCTTCCACGACAACCACAGAGGTGTGAATCCCATGAGAAAAAGCGGTCTGTTTTCCCTGTTGCTGGCGGGTGTCGCCAGTCTGGCCCTGGCGGGCCCCACCCCGGCCCCGGAAGGGGCGAGCGCCACCATTGTGTCCCCCGCCGATGGTGCAACGGTCACCAGCCCCGTCACCGTGGTGTTCGGCCTTACCGGCATGGGTGTCGCGCCGGCGGGGGTGGAGCACGCCAACACCGGCCATCACCACCTGCTGGTGGATGTGGACACGCTGCCCGATCTGGACAAGCCCATCCCCGCCGACGCCAACCATATCCACTTCGGCGGCGGCCAGACCGAGGTGAAACTGGAACTCAAGCCCGGCACCCACAGCCTCCAGCTGCTGCTGGGTGATCATTACCACATTCCCCACAACCCGCCGGTGCTGTCGGAGAAGATCACCATCACCGTGGAGTGAACCGGGTCTTCCCTCGGGAAAGGGTGATTTAGCTGCGCTGGATCACCCTTTTTTGTCATAACGACAATAAAGACCTTTCAAAGCCTGCGGAAATTAATCTGGATCAATTTTGCCCCGTTCCCCGGGTGGTGTACTGGCGCCAAAGCCACTTACCACTACCCACAAGAGGGAACACCATGAAGCTGCAACCCATCGCCCTTGGACTTTCGCTCGCCGCGGCGGCCTTTGCCAGCCACCAGGCCAGCGCCTATGAGGCATCCGACATTATCCTGCGGGTTGGCGCCGCCACCGTGGCACCGGACGAGAGCAGTTCCGAGCTGTCGAGTCCGGCCCTCGGGGGCAGGGTCGCCGGATCGTCCGCCTCGGTGGACGACAACACCCAGCTGGGCATCACCGGGACCTGGATGCTGACGCCCAATCTCGGCCTGGGGCTGCTCGCCGCCACCCCCTTCGAGCACGATGTTGAGGCCAATACCGGGGTGCTCAGCCTTGGCACCGTGGATGCCGGCAGCGTCAAGCACCTGCCGCCCACCCTCACGGTGCAGTATTTCCCCATGGGTTCCGGCTCCGCCATCCAGCCTTACCTGGGGGCGGGCCTCAACTACACGACGTTCTTCAGCGAATCGGTGGCCGGCGAACTGGAATCGGTGCTCGGTGACGGCAGCCTCACCCTGGACGATTCCTGGGGCCTTGCCCTGGAGGCGGGCATCGATGTGGCCCTCGGTGACAACTGGCTGCTTAACGCCGCCGTGTGGTACCTGGATATCGATACCACCGCGACATTCCGCTTCGACAGTGGGGTGCGGGTGAAAACCGATGTGGATATCGACCCCTGGGTGTATGCGCTGACCCTGGGCTATCGGTTCTGAGGGGAGGGGTGAGGGTCGCCCGGTCCCGCGGGACCGGGCGGCGATCAGGTATTGGCCATGGCCCGCAGGCGGTCGAGATCGGTGATCTCGATTTCCTTCTTGTCCACCACCAGCAGATCGAGCTTCTGGAAGCGGCTGAACACCCGGCTCACGGTTTCCACCGTCAGGCCGAGGTAGTTGCCGATATCGGCCCGGGACATGGGCAGGCGGAAGCGGGTGCTGGACAGCTTGCGGCGGGCGTTGCGGGCCGAGATGCTGGTGAGCAGGGTGGCGATGCGTTCCTCGGCGCTGTTTTTGCTGAGCATGGTGATCAACTGTTGATCGTTGGTGATCTCGCGGCTCATCAGGCTGAAGAAGTGGCGTTGCAGGGAGGGAATCTGGATGCTCAGTTCCTCCATGCGGGTAAAGGGGATTTCGCACACGGCGGAGGTTTCGAGGGCGATCGAGGCGTTGATGTGGTTGGGGTGGCCGATGCCATCCATGCCGAACACTTCGCCGGGCAGGTAGAACCCGGTTACCTGCTCGATGCCTTCGTTGTTGACGGTAAACCCCTTGATGGCGCCGCTGCGCACCGCGTAGATGGAGCGAAACGGCTCGCCGGCGTGATAGATGTACTCGCCTTTCTGCAGCGGGCGTCCCCGTTCGACGATGCGGTCGAGGCGGTCGATTTCATCCGCCTGCAGGGCCATGGGCAGGCACAGGGCATTCATTCTGCAATCGCCGCAATTCACCGCACCGTTGTGAGGACACTTGGCATCCATCGACGAAATCCCCTGACCTTTGAGTGACGGAAGTATATCCACTCCATCAGCCATGGTCATCCACTCCGTGGTCACAAAGCAGTCGCAGCACGGACTGCAGGTTGCGGGCCCCCGCGGGGGTGAGAATCACTTCGCGGTCGTCGGCGATTATCCAGCCCTCGGCGAGCAGGCGCTGGTGACTGGCCGGGTCGAGGCGCGCTGGCAGGTCGGCGCGGTGATGGCAGAACAGGGCCTGGATCAGCCGGTAGGGGGCCGAGTCGACGATCGGTGTCGGGCTCCAGCTGGCTATCGGGCTGCACTCCTCGTCGAGCAGCTGGCGGTACCGGGCGGGATCCTGGGTGTTGTGGTAGAGGTAGCCCTCGCTGATGCCGTCGGCGCCGATGCCGAGACCCAGCCAGTTGGCAATGTCGCTGTTGTAGAACCCCCAGGGGCCGTAGCTCAGGTGATGATTGTCCCGCAGGGCGACATCGCCGTGGCGGGGATGCTTGAAGGTGCGATCCCCGAACAGCAGGTATCCCGCGGCCTCCAGGCTGCCCGCCGCCCCCTCGAAGAGCCGCTGCAAGCTGCAGTCGGCGCTGGCGGGCCGCACCGGCGGGATGCTCTGGATCAGCTCGATTTCCTCCGCTTGGGAGCGGGCCAGAACCCCCATCAGGCGATCGGCGAACAGGGTGTTGGTATCCGTGCCGTACAGCACGGTACCGCGCAGGCGCAGGGGCTGGAATTCGTCGATCGCGGCGAGGGCCCGCTGGCACTGGTCGAGGCCGCGGTCAGCGGTGGCGATGGTGGCGTCGATGACAAGGCGCACCACGTCGAAACCGAGGCCCCGCACCAGGGCCAGGTGTTCCCGCAGGCAGTGCTCGGGGCCGAGATCGATGCCGCGCACCACGCCCTGGCTGTGCCGGAGGTTGAAGCGGCTGCACAGCCGGAACACCAGCTCGGTCAATGCCTCGGTGGGCAGCTGGCGGAGGGGGTAGCCCCGCAGCCAGAGGCTCGCCACCGCGCCCCGGGTGGGCAGGGTGGCCGCCTTCAGGGCGATGTCGCGCCCCAGCAGGGACAGGTAGTCGGGGCAGTGGCGGGCGGGAAAGTAGACGTTGATGCCGACCCGGGAAATGGCGGTGATATCGCCCCGGGACGGTATCCGGGCATGCTCCCCGCCCAAGGTTTCCCCCAGCAGCGAAAAGGGCGGACTGCGGTGTAGCTGCTCGGGGTTCACAGGGGGGCTGGCCTCGCTTCACAGGGTCCACGGCATCAGGGGGAACTCTAGCCCCGCTCCCCGGACGGGCCAATGATGCAAATCAACAGACGGAAAAGTCACCGACGGCTACACTCAAGCCAACGGGATTTTCCTGTGGGCGCGGGGTTTTGAGGTGCGCTCACTGGCCGGCGAAGTCCGTCCTGATGATCCGGTGCCGACGGGCACCCAGCATGGAGAGTGCGATGAATACCATTCTTGGCGTCATTACCGACTGGTCCCTGGCGGGCCAGGTGCTCAGCCGGGCGCGACAGTTGGGCAAGGCCCACGGCGCGCGGGTCTGCCTCTATTGCCCGGTGACCGACCAGCTGGAGGAAATGAATCGCTACATCGGCTTCGACAATTACCAGGCGGTGAAGGAAGAGATCCTCGCCGACAACCGCGCCCGCCTCGAGCAACTGATCGGCGATCTCGATATCGACGCGGTGCTGGACTGGCAGGTTCATCCTTATCAGGGGGTGGCGGCCCAGGCGGAATCCTGCTCCGCCACCCTCATCGTGATGGCCATGAACGAGCACCACGTCATCGGCGATCTGCTCCACAGGGCGGACGACTGGCACCTGCTCCGGGCGGCGCCCTGCCCGGTGTTGCTGCTGTCCCGCTCCGACCATCCGTTCCGCTCCGTGGTGGCCGCCATCGACAGCCTCGATGAATCGGAGGCGAGCCAGGGCCTCGCCGCCCGGGTGCTGGACGCGGCCCGGGCCTTGGCGGATGTGATGCAGTTGCCCCTCACGGTGATCAGCGTGGTGCCCGATCCCGTCTACGTCTACGGTGACATGGCCGCCAGCCCCCTGATGCTCGACTATCGCGCCCAGGCCGAGCGCACCGCCCGTCACAACCAGGTAACCCTGCTGGCGCGATTCGGTGTGAAGGCGGAGCGCCAGGTGGTCGAGGTGGGGCCCGTGGCCCGGGTTCTCGAGGAAGCCGCCGCCGACGCCGGTATCCTGGTGCTCGGCACCCTCGCCAACAAGGGTTGGAAGGGGTGGGTGATAGGCAACACGGCGGAGCGTATCCTCAGTCGCGTCGTGGGCGACATGCTGGTGGTCAATTGACGATGCTGCCGGCGCCTGATTCGGCGCGTTCCGGGGGTTTGTTGAAATAATTTACATCTCATTGATTATTAAAGATTTGTTTTTGTTGACTGGTTTTCTGTTTGGCCCTATTTTGCGCGCAATTGGCGGGTGCCAAATCCTGTCGCTGTTAGGTTCCTTTAGGTCATCGATATTCGAGGAGCGATTTACTGATGAGTGACGAAGAAGACGACAACCTGGAAGATCTTGAAGAGATGAAAGAGGAAGAAACCACCGAGGAGGAACAGGTAAAAACCTCCCCCCTCGCCGACCTGGAGGCACGGCGCCGGCTCGAAGCGAAGCTTGAGGAGCGGCGCCTGCGCAAGCTGATTCAGGATTACGATTTCGACGATATCGCCTGAATGCCCTACCGCGCTCCCCGCGGTCGCCCTCGGCGGCGGAGCGCAACAACCAACCGTCGACAATGACGAGAGAAAGCCCGGTGTCCCCGGGCTTTTTCGTGCCCCGCCGCCTTGGCGCCGCGCCAGGGTGGCGGTGCCCTGCGGTAAACCTGCAGCCCCGGGAATTTTTCGGCATAATACCGCCCACTTTGCGAGTTGAGAGGCCTTTGTTGAGCGCGCCAACGATGCTGGAATGCCGGGAAATCGCCTACGAGCGGGACTATGTGCCGGTGTTTTCCGGCCTCTCCCTCAGCTTGAGCGGGGGCGACATGCTCCAGGTCAGCGGCCCCAATGGCGCCGGCAAGACCACTCTGCTGCGCCTGCTGGCCAGTTCCCTGACCCCCTCGGAAGGGGAGATCCTGTGGCGCGGCATTCCCCTCGGCCAGCGCTTTGGGGAGTTCCGCAACGACATGCTCTACCTCGGCCATCAGCCCGGCATCAAGGGGGCCCTCAGCCCCCGGGAAAACCTGGCCTGGCTGGAATCCCTCGGCGCCCCCGGCCGTGAAACCGTCGACGCGGCCCTGGCCGCGGTGGGCCTTGCCGGCCTCGAGGATGTGCCCTGCCACACCCTCTCCGCCGGTCAGCAGCGCCGGGTTGCCCTTGCCCGCCTGCGCCTGAGCTCTGCGGCGCTGTGGATTCTGGACGAGCCCTTTACCGCCATCGATCGCGACGGCGTGGCCGCCCTGGAGGCACTGATCCTCGAGCACGCCCGGCAGGGCGGTATCGTGGTACTGACCACCCACCAGGCCCTCGGCCTGCCCGGCGTGCGCCTGTTGGCCCTGGAGCCCCATGGCCGCGCCTGAGCTGCCCGTCACCAAGGCGGTGCGCGCCCTTCTGGCGCGGGACCTCACCCTTGCCATCCGCCACCGGGGTGAGATGGCCAACCCGCTGATTTTTTTTGTCATGGTGGCCACCCTCGTGCCCCTCGGGGTGACCCCGGAGGCCCGCGAACTGGCGCGCCTCGCCCCCGGCATGATCTGGGTGATGGCCCTGTTGTCGTCGCTGCTGTCGGCGGAGACCCTGTTCCTGTCCGACCACCGGGACGGCACCCTGGAGCAGCTGGTGCTCTCCCCCCAGCCCCTGTGGCTGCTGGTGCTGGCCAAGGTGCTGGTGCACTGGCTTGTGACCGGGCTGCCATTGACCCTGCTGTCGCCACTGCTCGGGGTGATGCTGTCGCTGCCGGCGGCGGGCTACGGGCCGATGATGGCGAGCCTCGCCCTCGGCACCGCCGCCCTCAGCCTGATCGGCGCCATCGGCGCGGCGCTGACGGTGGCCATCCCCCGGGGCGGCCTGTTGCTGTCGCTGATCGTGATGCCGCTCTACATGCCGGTATTGATATTCGGTGCCAGCGCGGTGCAGCAGGCGGTGGATGGCATGGCGCCCTCGGGGCCCCTGGCGGTCCTCGGTGCCCTGCTGGCATTTTCCTGTCTGATGTCGCCCTTTGCCACCGCGGGGGCGTTGCGAGTGAGTTTGCATGGCTAATCCGCGTTCCTTCGAATGGTTTCACCGCCTCGGTTCGCCCCAGGGGTTCTACCGCATGACCACGCCCTGGCTGCCCTGGCTCGCGGCGGCGGCCCTCGGCCTGCTCGCCGTGGGCACCGTCTGGGGGCTCGGCTTCGCGCCCCAGGACGCCAAGCAGGGCAACAGCTTTCGCATCATCTACATCCACGTGCCGGCGGCCTTCCTGGCCCTCGCCGGTTACTATGTGATGGCGGTGGCGGGGGCCGTTGGCCTGGTGTGGAAGATGAAGCTGTCCTACATGGTGATGAAGGCCGCGGCGCCCCTGGGGGCGGCCCTGACCCTGGTGTCCCTGGTCACCGGCGCCCTTTGGGGCAAGCCCACCTGGGGGACCTACTGGGTGTGGGATGCCCGCATCACCTCCATGCTGGTGCTCTTTTTTCTCTATCTCGGGGTGATTGCCCTGCACCATGCCTACAGCAACGGCGAGGCCGCCAGCAAGGCGGCGGCGGTGCTGGCGCTGGTGGGCACCGCCAACATCCCCATCATCTACAAGTCGGTGGACTGGTGGTATACCCTGCACCAGCCGGCCACCATCAAACTCACCGAGGCCCCCAGCATGCACCCGGACATGTTCCAGCCCCTGGTGGTGATGATCGGCGGCTTTTACTGTCTTTATGCCCTGGTGTTGATCCTGGCCACCCGGGTCGAAGTCCTGCACCGGGAGCGGCGCACCCGCTGGGTGCGCGATCTGGTGATGGGGGGGGCGGACTGATGGCCGACCGCTTCCAGTTCGACAGCCTGGCCGCCTTCCTGGCCATGGATGGCCACGGCGCCTTTATCTGGCTGTCCTACGGCATCACCCTGCTGGTGCTCGCCTGGCTGGTGGCGACGCCCCTGATCCGCGCCCGGCGGGTGCGGGCCGAGATCCGCCGCCAGCACCGCGCCACCGCCACTTCCGCCACCGAGGAGAGCACCGACTGATGCACCCGATTCGCCGCCAACGCCTGATCGCCGTGGCTTTCATCGTCATTCTCGCCACCGCCGCCGTGGGCCTTCTGACCTACGCCCTGCGCCAGAACATCAATCTGTTCTACACCCCCTCCCAGATCGTTGCCGGGGAGGCCCCCGAGGGCACCCGCATCCGGGTCGGCGGGATGGTGGTGGCGGGCAGCGTCACCCGGGTGCCGGACAGCCTCGACACCGTCTTCAAGGTCACCGATGGCGCGGGGGAGGTGGCGATTGCCTACACCGGTATCCTGCCGGACCTGTTCGCCGAGAACGAGGCGGCGGTGGCCACCGGGGAGTTGCGCGATGATGGCACCTTCGCCGCCTCCGAGGTGCTCGCCAAGCACGACGAGAACTACACCCCGCCGGAAGTGGCGGACGCCATGAACAAGGCCATGGAGAAGGCCCGCGAGGGTCGCCAATGAATCCGGAAATCGGTCACTTCTGTCTGATCCTGGGCTTTGGCCTCGCCATTATCCAGGCCCTGTTGCCCCTCGTCGGGTCGGTGACCGGCAACCGCCCCTGGATGGCCGCCGCGCGGCCCCTGGCGGTGGGCCAGTTCGTGCTCGCCGCCCTCAGTTTCGCCGTGCTCACCCTGGCCTTTCTCGGCGACGACTTCTCGGTGCTGTACGTGGTCAACAACTCCAACAGCCTGTTGCCCTGGTACTACAAGATCAGCGCGGTGTGGGGCGCCCACGAGGGCTCGCTGCTGTTGTGGGTGCTGACCCTCGCCGGCTGGACCGCCGCCGTGGCCCTGTTCAGCCGCTCCCTGCCCCTGGTGCTGGTGGCCCGGGTGCTGGCGGTGATGGCCCTGGTGGCGGCGGGTTTCTACCTGTTCCTGCTGTTTACTTCCAATCCCTTCGAGCGGGTGCTGCCGTTCCCCGCCCAGGATGGCGCCGACCTCAATCCCCTCCTGCAGGACATCGGCCTGATCGTCCACCCGCCGCTGCTGTACATGGGCTACGTGGGATTCAGCGTGCCCTTCGCCTTTGCCATCGCCGCCCTGCTGGCGGGCCGGCTGGACGCCGCCTGGGCGCGCTGGACCCGCCTCTGGACCAACGCCGCCTGGGCCTTCCTCACCCTCGGCATCGCCCTCGGCAGCTGGTGGGCCTACTACGAGCTGGGCTGGGGTGGCTGGTGGTTCTGGGATCCGGTGGAGAACGCCTCCTTCATGCCCTGGCTGGTGGGCACCGCCCTGGTCCACAGCCTTGCGATCACCGAGAAGCGGGGCGCGTTCCGGGCCTGGACCCTGCTGCTCGCCATCTTTGCCTTCTCCCTGAGTCTGCTGGGAACCTTCCTGGTGCGCTCCGGGGTGCTCACCTCGGTCCACGCCTTTGCCTCCGACCCGACCCGGGGGGGTTTCATCCTCGCCTTCCTCGGGGTGGTGGTGGGGGGCTCCCTGCTGCTGTTTGCCATCCGCGGCCAGACCCTGCGCTCCCAGGGGGGCTTCGACTGGCTGTCCCGGGAGGCCTTCATGCTGATCAACAACATCCTGCTGGTGATCGCCACCGCCATCATCCTGCTGGGCACCCTCTACCCCCTGGTGGCGGACGTGCTCGGCTGGGGCAAGATCTCCGTGGGGCCGCCTTACTTCAACCTGTTCTTCGTGCCGCTGATGCTGGTGCTCGCGCCGTTGATGGCGGTGGGCGCGGTGCTGCGCTGGAAGCGCAGCGAGTGGCGCTGGCTGCGGCCCTCGCTGCTCGCTCCCCTGGCCCTGGCCCTGGTGGCGGGGGCGGTGTTTCCCTGGGCCTTCGGGGGTGAATTTCACGGCGGCGCGGCTGTCACCGTGGCGGTGTTTACCTGGGCCCTGGTGCTGATTGTCCGGGATATCTGGGGCAAGTCCGGCCACTCCGCCGGTCGCCTCGCCGGGCTTCGCCGCCTCACCGGCAGCTACTACGGCATGCACCTGGCCCACGCCGGAGTGATCTGCTGCATCCTCGGCGCCGGCCTCGTCACCGTCTACAGTGTCGAAAAGGACGCCCGGGTGGAGGCCGGCACCCTGGTGGAGGACCTCGGCTACCATTTCGAGTTCGTCAACTTCGAGACCGTCAACGGCCCGAACTATGTGGCGGACCAGGCCAACGTGCGGGTCACCCGGGACGACGCCCTGGTCACCACCCTCCATCCGCAAAAGCGCCGCTACCTGGCCAGCGGCCAGGTGATGACCGAGGCGGGCATCGGCGGCGGGCTGTGGCGGGATCTCTACGTCTCCCTCGGCGAGCCCCTCGGGGAGGGCGCCTGGGCGGTGCGGGTCCACGTCAAGCCCTTCGTGCGCTGGATATGGCTCGGCGCCCTGCTGATGGCGGCGGGGGGCGGGCTCGCCATGCTCGATCGCCGCTACCGGGCCCGCCGGGTGGCGGAGGCCGACGCCACCGGCCTTGCCGGAGCGACCCCATGAAGAATCTCAAGCTGTTCATCCCCCTGGCGGTGTTCCTGGTGCTCGGCATATTCCTGCTGCGGGGCCTCGACCGGGATCCCACGGAGCTACCCTCGGCGCTGATCAGCCGCCCGGTGCCCGACTTCGACCTGCCCGATCTGCTGGAGCCCGGCCGCAGCCACGACCAGACCCTGTTCCAGGGCCGGGTGAGCCTGCTCAATGTCTGGGGTACCTGGTGTGTCGCCTGCCGGGTGGAGCACCCTTTCCTGATGGAGCTGGCCGGGCGGGGCGTCGACATCATCGGCATGAACTACAAGGATGAACAGGACGCCGCCCGCCAGTGGCTGGTGGACAAGGGCGATCCCTACCGGATCAACTTCGTCGATCGGGACGGCCGCCTGGCCATCGACCTCGGCGTGTTCGGCGCCCCCGAGACCTACCTGGTGGACCATCGCGGCGTGATCCACTACAAGCACGTCGGGGTGGTGGACGAGGCGGTCTGGGGCCAGATGCAGCCCCTCTACGACCGCCTGGTGGCCGCGGCCGGGGAGGGCGGCCAATGACCGCTTCCCGTCTTGCCCTGCTGGCGTTGCTGCTGTGGGCCTGCCAGGCCTTCGCGGTGATCGAGATCGCGCCCCTGTCGAACGCCGAGCTGGAGGCCCGCTACCGGGTGCTGATCGAGGAGCTGCGCTGCCCCAAGTGTCAGAACCAGAACCTCGCCGACTCCGATGCCCCCATCGCCGCCGACCTGCGGGGGGAGGTTCGCCGCCTGCTGGAAGAGGGGCGCGGCGACGACGAGATCGCCGCCCACCTGGTGGCCCGCTACGGCGAGTTCGTTCTCTACCGCCCGGCGGTGAAGGGCAATACCCTGTTGCTCTGGTACGGCCCCGCGGCCCTCGCCCTGCTCGGTCTTGTCGCCCTCGCCCTGGTGGTGCGCCGCCACCGCCGAGACGCGCCGGACAGCGCCCCCCTCGACCCCGTCGAGCAACAACGACTGAACGCCCTGCTCAAGGGCGATGACCGGGAGCCCCACCCATGATCTGGCTCGGCCTTGCCATTGCCGCCCTCTGCGCCGCCAGCTTCGTCCTGGCGGGCCTCCGCTACCGGGGCGGCGCCCCCGGCGCCGCCGCCGAGGTGGACGTCAACCGCGCCCTCTACCGGGAGAAGCTCGCCGAACTGGACGTCCAGCACGCCGCGGGCGATTTTACCGATGGCGAGCGGGACGCCCTCGCCCTGGAATACCAGCGCCAGTTTCTGGTGGACAATGCCGGTCTCGCCGACACCGCCCCGGGGCGGGAGCGGGGCCGCTGGGTGTTTCTCCTGCTCGCCGTGCTGCTGCCCCTGTTCGCGGCGGGGGTGTACCTGCGCATCGGCGCCGCCGACGAGCTGGCCCTGCGGGACCTGCTCGACCGGCGCATGGCGCTGCTGGGCGGTGCCGCCCCGGGGGAGGCGGTGCAGGCCCTCGACGCCGAGATCCTCGCCGGCCTCCACCGCCTGGCGCGGAGCAAATCCGACCGCCCGGTGTACCCGGTGCTGCTCGCCCGGCTCTACCAGGACCGGGGCGACTTCGCCGCCGCGGTGGACCACTACCGGGCCGCCGTGGCCCTGCTCCCCGAGGACGGCGCCCTCCACGGTGAGTACGCCCAGGCGCTCTTTTTTGCCGCCGGCAACCGCATGACTGCCGAGGTGGAGGCCGCTACCGTCAAGGCCCATAGCCTCAACCCCGATGACCAGACCGCGCTCGGCCTGATGGGCATCGCCGCCTACCAAGCGTCCCGCTACCGGGAGGCCATAGGCCATTGGCGCCAGGCCCTCGGCCAGCTGCACCCCGGTTCCCCGTCCCGCACCGCCCTGCTCGCCGGCATTCAGAGCGCCGAAGCCAAGCTCAAGGCCGCCGGCGCGGATGGCGGCGTCAGCCTGATGGTGGACGTGGAACTCGACGCCGGCTTCGAGGTGCCCGCCGACACCACGGTGTTCATCTACGCCCGCGCCTGGCAGGGCTCCCCCATGCCCCTCGCCATCAAGCGTCTGACCCGGGGGGAATTGCCGGCGCGGATCACCCTCGACGAAAGCCTCGCCATGAACCCCGCCATGACCCTCGCCTCGGTCCCCGAGGTGGAAGTGGTCGCCCGGGTGTCCTTCGCCGGCACCGCCGCGGCCGCCCCCGGCGACATCGAGGGCAGCCTCGGCCCGGTCAAGCCCGGGGCCGACGCCGAACCCCTGTCCTTGGTAATGGCCCGCCGCATTCCCTGACCCCCGGGCAGGCCGCTGATTGGCGCCGCCAATCAGCGCTTGTCCCGGGACTTCGAGGGTGTAAAATCCGTCGCTCAGCCTGATATCCGCCAGGGGTATCGCCGCCCAACCACCAACGAGTCATCCATGCGTCTCAAGAGCATCAAGCTGGCGGGGTTCAAGTCCTTCGTGGACCCGACCACGGTACATTTCCCCAGCAATCTGTGCGCGGTTGTGGGCCCCAACGGGTGCGGCAAATCCAACGTCATCGACGCCGTGCGCTGGGTGATGGGCGAAAGCTCCGCCAAGCACCTGCGGGGCGAATCGATGACCGACGTCATCTTCAACGGCTCCGGCGGCCGCAAACCGGTGGGCCAGGCCTCCATCGAGCTCATCTTCGACAACAGCGACGGCACCCTCGGCGGCGAGTACGCCAGCTACGCCGAGATCTCCATCCGCCGCAAGGTCACCCGAGACGGCCAGTCCAGCTACTACCTCAACGGCAACAAGTGCCGGCGCCGGGACATCACCGACATCTTCCTCGGCACCGGCCTTGGGCCCCGCAGCTACGCCATCATCGAGCAGGGCATGATCTCCAACCTGATCGAGGCCCGCCCGGAGGACCTGCGGGTGTTCATCGAGGAGGCCGCCGGCATTTCCAAGTACAAGGAGCGCCGCCGCGACACCGAGAACCGCATGCGCCGCACCCAGGAGAACCTCGAGCGCCTCACCGACATCCGCGACGAGCTGGGGCGCCAGCTCCAGCGCCTCGAGCGCCAGGCCCAGGCCGCCGAAAAGTACGCCGAATTCAAGAAGGAGGAGCGCCAGGCCAAGGCCCAGCTCCAGGCCCTGCGCTGGCGCCAGCTCAACGCCGAGCTGCAGAGCCGCCAGACCCTGATCACTCGCCAGGAGCTGGACGTCGAGGCCCTGGTCACCGAGCGCAGCGGCTGCGACAACACCCTGGAAAAACTCCGCGCCCGCTACACCGACGAGAGCGACGGCTTCAACGCCACCCAGGGGGAGTTCTACGCCATCGGCGCCGAGGTGGCGCGCACCGAGCAGTCCATCGAGCATGTGCGCCAGCGCGCCCGGGAGCTGCGCCAGGACATCGAACAGACCGAGCGCAATCACGCCGAGGCCGAGCAGCACCTGCGGGGCGACCGCGCCCGGGCCGAGGGCTGGCGGGCGGAGCTCGCCGAGATCGTGCCCGCCCTCGACGCCCTGCGGGCCGAGGAGGAGGAGGCCGCCGCCCTGTTGCAGGCCGCCGAGGAAGACATGAACCTCTGGCAGTCCCGCTGGGATGAATTCAACCAGCGGGCCGCCGCGCCCCGCCAGAAGGCGGAGGTGGAGCAATCCCGCATCCAGCACCTGGAGCAGGTGCTGCGCCGCCTCGGCGAGCGCATCGAGCGCCTCGAAGGGGAGCGCCGCGAATTCCTTGCCACCGGCCCCGACGACGCCGAACTCGCCCTCCAGGACGAGCAGCTCGCCGAGATGGAACTGGGCGCCGCCGACCGGGAGGGCGAGCTCGACGCCGTCACCGCCCGCATCGACCAGACCCGCAAGGCCTACCAGGCCAACGGCGTTGAACTGGGGGCGGCGCGGGAGCGGATCCAGGCCCTGAAGGGCCGCCAGGCCTCCCTCGAGGCCCTCCAGCAGGCCGCCCTCGAGGACCACGGCGAGGAGCGGGCCTGGCTCGACGGCCAGAACCTCGGCGCGGCACCACGGCTGGCGGAGACCCTCGATGTGGATGCCGGCTGGGAGCTGGCGGTGGAAACCGTCCTCGGCGATCGCCTCCAGGCGGTCTGCGTCGACGCCCTCGACCCCCTGGTGGCTGCCCTCGATCGCATCGCCAAGGGTGAACTCACCCTGGTGGCAGAGGCCGCCGCGACGCCCACCGGCGCCGGCGCCAAGTCCCTCGCCGAGCGGGTGCGGGGCGGCGCCGCCCTGCCGTTGCTCGCCGGCATCCACGCCGCCGACAGCCTCGATGCCGCCCTCGCCCTGCGCCCCACCCTGGCTCCGGGGGAGTCGGTGGTGACCCCCGACGGGGTCTGGATCGGCCCCAACTGGGCTCGGGTGGCGCGGGGCAGGAATGCCGCCGCCGGGGTGCTCAAGCGCCGCCAGGAACTGGCGGAGCTGGCGGCGGAACTGGACGACTGTCTCGCCCGCGCCACGGAACTGGGGGCCGAACAGGCGGCCCGCGAGGGGGAGCTCAGCGCCCTGGAGCAGCAGCGGGAGACCCTGTCCCGGGCCATCGCCGAGGGTCAGCGCGCCTACGCCGAACTGCGCGCCCGGGTCAGCGCCAGCCGCATGCGCATCGAGCAGTTCGCCGCCCGCCGCGCCCGTGCCGAGGAGGAACTGGCGGAGATCCGTCAGCAACAGCAGCTGGAGCAGGAGAGCCTCGCCGAGGCACGCGCCGTGCTCCAGGACGCCCTCGACGCCATGGAGGAGGACACCCAGCAGCGGGAAGCCCTGCTCACCGAGCGCGACCAGGCCCGCAGCCGCCTCGACGGCGCCCGCCAGCGGGCGCGCCACGCCCGCGACCGCCTCCATGAGCTGTCGATGCGGGAGCGCTCCGTCAGCACCCAGCTCAACGCCGTGGGGGAGGGGCTGGAACGCCTCGAGGTCCAGGTGGCGCGGCTCCAGGAGCGCCGCGAGCAACTGCTCGCCGCCGCCAGCAGCGAGGACGACCCCAGCGAGGAACTGGCCCTCCAGCTGGAGGAGCAGCTGGAAAAGCGCCTCCGGGTGGAAACCCGCCTGGCGGAGGCCCGCCGCCGCCTGGAGGAGGTGGAGCACGGCATGCGGGAGCAGGAGAAGCGCCGCGGCCAGCTCGAAAGCCTGATCCTCGACAAGCGCACCGAGCTGGAACAGACCCGCCTCCAGACCCAGGAAGTGCGCACCCGCTGCAATACCATCGCCGAGCAGGTGGCCGAACAGGGCTACCAGTTGCAGGCCCTCCTGGACGAACTGGGGGAGGACGCCGACCCCCGCCAGTGGGAGGAGGAGCTCGAACGCATCGCCGCCCGCATCCAGCGCCTCGGCGCCATCAACCTCGCCGCCATCGAGGAATTCAAGACCGAGTCGGAACGAAAGACCTATCTCGATGCCCAAAACAACGAGTTGATGGAGGCCCTGGAAACCCTCGAGAACGCCATCCGCAAGATCGACCGGGAGACCCGCACCCGCTTCAAGGAAACCTTCGACCAGATCAACGGGTCCCTCGAGGAGCTGTTTCCCAAGGTATTCGGCGGCGGCCACGCCTACCTCGAACTCACCGGCGACGATCTGCTGGATACCGGCGTCACCATCATGGCGCGGCCCCCGGGCAAGAAGAACACCACCATCCACCTGCTCTCCGGTGGCGAGAAGGCCCTCACCGCCATCGCCCTGGTGTTCTCCATCTTCCGCCTGAACCCGGCGCCGTTCTGCATGCTCGACGAGGTGGACGCCCCCCTCGACGACGCCAACGTGGGGCGCTATGCGCGGATGGTGGAGGAAATGTCCGACCGGGTGCAGTTCATCTACATCACCCACAACAAGATCGCCATGGAGATGGCCCACCACCTGATGGGGGTGACGATGCACGAGCCGGGGGTGTCTCGCCTGGTGGCGGTGGATGTGGAGAAGGCCGCGGAGCTCGCCGAGGCCTGAGGGCTTCAGGGTTGATTTAATTCTTTACGATGTTTTAATAATCGCTTGGTTTGCCAAGAAAAGTGGTTCACTGACAACGCCGGTTGCGTCGCCGACAGCCCAGGACGCCGGCATCGGGACCCGACCGTGGCCGAGGCCGGACACCAAGCCAACCGCACACAGAGACAGAGGAATTCATGGATTTTGGCGCACGGGAAATTCTGATCGTACTGGGCATCCTGGTGATCCTGGCCATCCTGCTGGATGGCGTCCGGCGCGTGAACCGCGCCCGCCATGGCCAGCTGCGCAGTGCCGGCCGGCGCCCCAGCAAGAACGCCATCTTCGACGATGACGACGACTACCCCGCGGAGCTGCCGAGCCGCGGCGCCCGGGTGGTGGAAGTGCGCGACGAGGAGAGCGCCGAGAAACTGAGCGAAAAGATCCGCCGCGAGAGCGAGTATGTGCGCGGCAAACTCACCGATACCTTCGCCCGCAGCCGTGGGGAGCAGCCCCAACCCCGGGCGCCGGACCATGACCCTGCCATCTTCGACGAGACCCCGGCCCGCGCCGAGCCCCGGATCCCCGAACCCGAACCCGCACCCGCGCCAACCCCCGTCACCGCCGCCGGCGACGACAGGTTCGCCGACGAGCCGGACCGCATCGAGCCGGAGATCGGCCTCGACGGCGGCCGCGGCGAGAGCCGCCGACCCAATCCCCGGGGCGGGGTCTCGGAGCAGGACATCGTGATCCTCCACCTGATGGCCCACAAGGGGCAGTTCTTCGAGGGTGAGCGCCTGCTGGAGCAACTGCTCGAACACGGCCTGCGCTACGGCTCCATGAAGATCTTCCACCGCCACGAGCACAAGGACGGTTCCGGTCCCGTCCATTTCAGCGTCGCCAATTCGGTGAACCCGGGGGTGTTCGATCTCAACCTGATGGACCAGTTCAGCACCCCCGGGGTGACCTTCATCATGCCCCTGGACGGCCTCGACAAACCCCTTGAATCCTTCGAGACCCTGATCACCACCGCCGCCAGCATGGCCAGGAAGCTCGACGGCGAACTGAAGGACGAGACCCGCAGCGCCCTCACCAAGCAGACCATCGAGCACTACCGGCAGCGCATCATCGACTTCACCCGCCGCTCCTTCACCCTCACCAACTAGACCCGGGGTGACCGCCGGTGTCCAGCGACGAAACCGCTATCCAGGCTGACATGGCGCGCCTCGCCGCCGCCCTCCACCACCACAATTACCGCTACTACGCCCTCGACGACCCGGAGATCACCGATCAGGAATACGATCGCCTGCTGCGCCAGCTGCAGGACCTGGAGGCCCGCTACCCCGATTTGACATCCCCGGATTCCCCCACCCGGCGGGTGGGGGTGGCGCCGCTTCCGGCCTTTGCCGAGGTGGAGCATCTGCAACCCATGCTGTCCCTCGACAACGCCTTCAGCGATGCCGAGGTGGCGGAGTTCGACCGCCGCGCCCGGGACCGCCTCAACTGGCAGGGCCCCCTGGCCTATGTGTGCGAGCCCAAGCTCGATGGCGTCGCCGTGAGCCTGCTCTACCGGGACGGGGTGCTCACCCGGGGCGCCACCCGGGGCGACGGCCGTCGCGGCGAGGACATCACCGCCAATGTGCGCACCATCCGCGCCATTCCCCTGCGCCTGCGGGGCGAGGAGTGGCCGCCGGTGCTGGAGGTGCGGGGCGAGATCTACCTGTCCCGCAGCGGCTTCGAGGCCCTGAACGCCGCGGCCCGGGACGCCGGGGACAAGACCTTCGTCAATCCCCGCAACGCCGCCGCCGGCAGCCTGCGGCAGCTGGATTCCCGCATCACCGCCACCCGGCCCCTCTCGCTGTTTGCCTACGGCGTGGGCCACAGCGAGGGCTGGCAGCCACCGGGCCAGCACCACGGCATGTTGCTGCAGTTGCGGGAATGGGGGTTTCCCGTCAGCCCCCTGGTGGAGGTGGCGGCGGATCTCGACGGCTGCTTCGCCTACTACCGGCGCCTCGCCGAACGCCGCGACAGCCTCGACTACGATATCGACGGCATCGTCTACAAGGTCAACGACCTGGAACTGCAAAAGCGCCTCGGCTTCGTCGCCCGCGCCCCGCGCTGGGCGGTGGCCCGCAAGTTCCCGGCCCAGGAGATGGCCACCCGGCTGCTGGAGGTGGAGTTCCAGGTGGGCCGCACCGGGGCCATAACCCCGGTGGCGCGCCTCGATCCGGTGTTCGTCGGCGGCGTGACCGTCAGCAACGCCACCCTCCACAACCGCGATGAGATCGAGCGCCTCAAGGTGCGCATCGGCGATACGGTGATCGTGCGCCGCGCCGGGGATGTGATTCCCCAGATCGTCAAGGTGATCGAGGCCGAGCGCCCCGCCGACGCCCGCGCCATCGTCTTTCCCGACCACTGCCCGGTGTGCGGCTCGCCGGTCGAGGCGGCGGAGGGGGAGGCGGTGCTGCGCTGCGGCGGCGGCCTGGTGTGCCCGGCCCAGCGCAAGCAGGCCCTGGTGCACTTCGCCTCCCGCAAGGCCATGGACATCGACGGCCTCGGCGACAAGCTGGTGGAGCAGCTGGTGGACCGGGACCTGGTGCGCTCGGTGGTGGATCTGTACCGCCTCGACCGGGAGACCCTGGCGGGGCTCGAGCGCATGGCGGACAAATCCGCCGACAACCTGGTGCGGGCCATCGCCGCGTCCCAGGAGACCACCCTGGCCCGCTTTCTCTACGCCCTCGGCATCCGCGAGGTGGGGGAGGCCACCGCCGAGGCCCTGGCCCGCCATTTTCGCGGTGTCGAGCCACTGGTGGCGGCCAGCGTCGAAGAACTCCAGGAGGTGGATGACGTGGGGCCGGTGGTGGCGCGCCATGTCCGGGAGTTCTTCGCCAATGCCGACAACCTGGCGGTGGTGCGCGGGTTGATGGCGGCCGGGGTCCACTGGCCGGACCCGGCGCCCCCCGCCGGGGAGCAGCCCCTCGCCGGCCAGGTGTGGGTGCTCACCGGCACCCTGGAGGCGATGAGCCGCGCCGAGGCCAAGGACAAGCTCCAGCACCTCGGCGCCAAGGTGGCGGGCTCCGTGTCCGCCAAGACCCAGTGCGTGGTGGCGGGCCCCGGCGCGGGTTCCAAGCTCGGCAAGGCCGCCGAGCTCGGCATCGCGGTGATCGACGAGGCGGCGCTGCTCGCCCTCTTTCGTACCCATCAACTGCTCTGAGCCGGACGACACCGTGAAACGCACCCGCACCCGCACCCGCAACCGCCGCGCCATCTGGAGTTTCGCCATCGTCATGGCGGCGGCCCTGGCCTTCGTGGTCGGCGCCGTGAAGATCTGGGGCGTTCCCGCCGACAAGGTCACCTCGGCGCTGCTCGGCGCCGTGCTGATGGTCGCCGGGCTCGCCCTGCTGGCGCTGATCGCCGTGGCGGCGGTGAAATGGCTCAAGCGCCTGTTGGGGCGCTGACCGGGTGGCGGTGACGCCAGCCCCGGGGGCCGCCCGCTTCCCCCTCTACCTCGGCGCGGTGGGCGCCCACTCCATGGCCATGGGGCTGCAGACGGTGCTCTTTCCCTGGCTGGTGGTGGGCATCCTCGGCGCCGATGCCCACGGCCTCGGCCTTGCCCAGATGGCCATCATGGTGCCCAACCTGCTGTTCATCCTGGTGGGTGGCGCGCTGTCCGATCACCGCCACCTGGGCACCCACCTGGGGCGCCTCTACCTGCTCTACGCCCTGCCCATCGGGCTGATCCTCGCCGCCGCCCTCGGCGATCTGCTCAGCTACTGGCAGGCGTTGGTGTACGGGGTGTTCTTCGGAGTGATCACCGCCTTCATCCAGCCGGCCCGGGAGAGCCTGCTGCCCCAGCTCACCGATCAGGCGCTGCAGCGGGCGGTGGCCCAGAGCGCCCTGGTGCAGTTCGGCGCCCAGTCCCTCGGCATCGCCGCCGCCGGTCAGCTGGAGCGCATCGGCCTGCCACTGTTGCTGGCGGGGCAGATCGCCCTGTTCATCGCCGCCTCCCTGCTGGTCCGCCGCAGCCAGCCGAAGGGGGAGGGCATCACCCCCGCCAGCAAGCCCCTTAGGGATGTGCGCATCCTCGACGGCGTGGGCCTGGTGCTGCGCCATCCGCGCCTGTTGCCATTGATGGTGCTGGTGGGGGCCACGGGTTTTCTCGGCATCGGCGCCTACTACGTGGCGATGCCCATCGTCGCCCGCCAGATGTACGGCCAGGGGGCGGGGTTTTTCTCCGCCATGCAGCTGTGTTTCGTGGTGGGGGTGTTGCTCGCCAACCTGATTTTCGTGCGCTGGGTCGGCAGCCTCGCCCGGCCGGGGCGGTGGATGATCCTCAGCCTCCTGGCGCGGGGGCTGCTGATCTCGCTGCTGGCCCTGAAGGTGCCGCCCTGGCTGTTGTTCCCACTGCTGGTGGTGTGGGGGATGCTGTCGGGGATGTCCATGACCCTGGGCCGCGCCATGACCCACGAGGAGGCCCCGGAGGCCCTGCGCTCCCGGGTGGTGTCGGTGTATCAGCTCTGTCTGTTCGGCGCCGCGCCCCTCGGAGCCTGGCTGACGGGCTACAGCCTGGAGGCGGCGGGTATCCCCGTCACCCTGGTGATGCTCGGGGTGCTGACTTTCTCCGTCACCGCCGCTTGCCTGCTGTTCACGGGCCTTTGGCGACAACGTCGCGAAACGCCAGCAGCGCCGCGGTCACCGCCACGTTGAGGGATTCGACACCGTTGGCCATGGGAATCCTCACCCGGCTGTCGGCCATGGCCATCACCCTGTCCGACACCCCGTCGGTCTCGTTGCCGAGCACGTAGACCACCGACCCCGTCGGGCGAAAATCCCCGAGATCCTGGCTCGCGCCGCCGCTCAGCACGCACACCGCGCTGCCCGCCCCGCGGAAGTCCGCGAGGGCGGTGTCGAGGTTGTCGCAGCGCAGGATGGGGCAGCGGAACAGGGTGCCGGCGCTGGCCTTGATCACCAGCGGCGAGAGGGGCGCGCAGCCCTTGCTGGGCAGCAGGATGCCGGCGCTGGGGCTCGCCGCCACGGAGCGGATGATCATGCCGAGGTTCTGGGGGTTGGTGATGCGATCGAGGGCGATCAGCTCGAAGACCTGGCCGGGGGCCTGCTCCGCGAGAAAGTCCCTGTAGTGGCGGTAGCGGGGGCAGGCCAGGTCGGCGGCCACTCCCTGGTCCTGGTTGCGGTTCTTGGAGATCCGCGACAGGCTGTCGCGGCTGTGGCGGATGATCTCCACGCCCCGCTGGCTGGCCAGTCGCTCGATATCCCGGACGATGCCGCCCTCGGTGTTGGAGGTGGCGAGGTGGAGGCGGTACACCGGGACGTCGGCATCCTCCAGGGCCTCCAGCACGGGCTTGCGGCCGTAGACGGTGAGCAGGCTGGAAAAGAAGCGCTTTCTGGCCAGGTATTCGGGGCTGTCGGTGGTACTCATTCAGCCGTCCAGGTCCTCGATTTCCACCATGATGTCGTCGGACAGATCCTCCAGGGCGAGGCGCAGATCCTCGCGGCCGAGGCCCGCCGGCAGCACGATCTCGGCACTGGCGTGGAACAGCAGTTCGCCGCTCATGGGGGCGTTCTCGGTGCTGGTGTGGAGTTCGTCGAGGTTGACCTCGCGGCGCGCCAGCACCCGGCTGATCTCGCCGATGATGCCGCGCCGGTCATTGGCCACCAGGGACAGCAGGAGGCGCTGGCCGGGCAGCCGGGTTTGCGGGGCGCCGGCCTGGTCGAGGGTGGCGCGGATGCCCCTGTCGGCGAGGGCGGCGAGGGCGGCCCTGAGGGCGTCCTCCCGCTCCCGGGCGACTTCCACCAGGAGGATGCCGGCGAACTGGCCGCCGAGCCGGGACAGGGATGATTCCAGCCAGTTGCCCTCGCAGCGGCCGATGACATCCGCCACCTGCTCGACGATGCCGGGGCGGTCGGTGGCGATCAGGGTGATGACCAGTTGAGTGCTCATGGTGGGTCCGTTTCGCGTGTGGGTGAAAAGGGTTAGGCCCCGTGGATGGGTGTGGCATTATGACCCACTCATGAACCAATGGCAGCAGGCAGGAGGTGTTATGAACAGAGCAAGCATGGTGTTGGCGTGGCTGATGGCGCTGGTGCTCGGCCAGGCCCTGGCGGCGGACGATCCCCTCCGGGCGGCGGTGGACGCGCCCCACCGCACTCCGGCCTTCGCCGCCCGGGACGAGTATCGCCACCCCTACGAGACCCTCGATTTCTTCAAGGTCAAGCCGAACATGACGGTGGTGGAGATCTGGCCCGCCGGCGGCTGGTACAGCGAGATCCTGGCGCCCTACCTGAAGGGCGAGGGCGTCTACCACGCCGCCCATTTCAGCCCCGACACCGAGCTGGACTATTTCCGCAAATCCCTCGACGGCTTTCGCGCCAAGCTGGCCGCGAGCCCCGAGCAGTACGGCGACGTCAAGCTGACGGTGTTCGATCCCGCCAACGCTGTGCTGGGGGTGCCGGACGGCAGCGCCGACCGGGTGCTGACCTTCCGCAATGTCCACAACTGGTTGCGGGACGACGCCGAGGCCAGGGCCTTCGAGCTGTTCTTCCGCGCCCTGAAGCCGGGGGGCATCCTCGGCGTGGTGGAGCACCGGGGCAAGCCCGGCATCGACCGCGACACCATGCTCGCCTCCGGCTACATGGACGAGGATTCGGTGATCGCCCTCGCCACCCGGGCGGGCTTTCGCCTCGATGCCCGCAGCGAGATCAACGCCAATCTGCGGGACACCAAGGACCACCCCAGCGGGGTCTGGACCCTGCCCCCGTCCCTGCGCCTCGGCGAGCAGGACAGGGACAGGTACCAGGCCATCGGCGAGAGCGACCGCATGACCCTGCGCTTCGTCAAGCCGTGATCGAGATTCCCCCCGAGCGCCTCGACCCGGAGCTGCTCGATGCCATCATCGGGGAGTTCGTACTGCGGGAGGGCACCGATTACGGCGAGCGGGAACTGCCCCTCGCCGACAAGATCGCCGAGGTGCGGCGCCAGATCGCCCGGGGCGAGGTGGTCATCGTTTTCGATCCCGAGTCGGAAAGCTGCAACCTGCTCACCCGCCGGCAATTTCGCCAGTGGAGCGCCGCCAATCCATGAGCCGGCCCCGGTTGGATGATGGCCTGTTGCGGGTGGATGCCGCCGCGCCCATCGCCCGCCTGGTGCTCGCCCACGGCGCCGGCGCGCCGATGGACAGCGACTTCATGAACGCCCTGGCGGCGGCCCTGGCGGGGCAGGGTATCTCGACACTGCGCTTTGAATTTCCCTACATGGCGGAGCGCCGCCGCACCGGGGGCAAGCGCCCCCCCGATCGCGAACCACGCCTGCTGGACGCTTGGCGCGACCGGGTGCGGGCCATCGCGGGATCCGAAAATTCCCTGCCCCTCTTGATCGGCGGCAAATCCATGGGCGGTCGCATGGCGTCCCTGGTGGTGGATGAACTGGCGGCGGAACTGGGGGTGGCGGGGCTGTGCTGCTACGGCTATCCCTTTCACCCGCCGGGGAAGGTGGAGCGCCTGCGCACCGCCCACCTGACGGGGCTGCGCACACCGGCGTTGATCCTCCAGGGCACCCGCGACCCCTTCGGCACCGCGGAGCGGATCGCGCCCCTGGCCCTGTCGCCGCGGCTGCGCATCCACTGGCTGGTGGACGGCGACCACGATTTCAAACCCCGCCGCGCCAGTGGCACAAGCCAGACGTATCTGATTGCGGAGGCGGCCAGGGCCACAGGGGATTTCGCCCTGTCCCTGGCGGATTCGATCGGGGCGCTGTGAAAGGCCCTGGCCGCCGGGGCGGCCAGGGGCGGGTCAGGGCTCGACCAGCTGGGAGATGGCCGCCATGGCCTCCGGGTCGTGGGCCTTGATGCGGTTGGCGATGTGGTGTTGGAAGAAGTAGCGGAAGTCGGCATGCTGCTCCGCCGGGAAGAGGCACTCGTCCCCGGGCAGCACCGGGGTGTTCACCACCTTGTCGTCGTCCACCAGCATGCCGCTGATGGCGCCGTCGGCGTGCAGGCGCCAGCTCAGCACTTCCTTCAGGGTGAGGGTCTTGAAGCCGTCCCCGGACAGCACCGCGTGGGTGCCGATGGTGTCGGGGATTTCCTGGAGGATGTCGTTGTCGCTCTCGCAGTCGAACTCGTAGTACTCCGCCGCCGATTCCAGCTCCACCACCTTGTGGATCGGCGCCTCGAAGAACACCTCGTCGATGCCCGGATCGTAGTAACCCTCCCAGTGGCCGTGGAGGGGATCCTGCAGGTCAGGGCAGGCGGTGATGCCGTTCAGCCAGGGCACCAGACCCACCACCTCGCCGTCCGCCCGCAGCGCCCAGCACAGCACCTTGAGGGTGAAGAAGCGGGAGGGATTGGCCTCGTTGGAGTAGATCATCTCCAGGCCATCGAGCTCGGGGGCGAGGCGGATGATGCGGCGGTTGAAGCGGTCGGAGTAGGGTCTTCCGGTGAACAGGTCGATCACATTGGCGGTGCCGTGATCTTCGGGTACTGAGGTAGTCATGGGGCGCCTCCTCGTGATGGTGTTCGGTGCGGTACCGATAGAGCTGTGCGGACGAATGCACAACCATCGGGGCCTAAGGTAAGCGTCCTTTTTCCAAAGCACAATAGCTTGTGGCAAAAATAACCGGGAAGGGCAAATCCTGTGTGGCGGCGGGCGCCCGGGCCTCACAGCAGGAACTTGGCGGACACCAGGATGAGCAGCACCAGGAGCGCCCAGGACAGCATCCGGCTGGTGCTCTGGTAGGCCAGGGCGCCGTGGCGCCAGGGGCCATTGGCCAGTTGCCGCCAGAGGCCGTCCGCCAGCTGGAGGATGCCGGCCCGCAGCCGGGCGAGGCCGTTCACCATGCCCCGACCGAGGTGGAAGCCCGCCACCCGCCACAGCCAGTCGGTGTCGAGGCTGAGGGTCAGGGTGCGCTTCATCAGGGGCAGCAGGGCGAAGAATGCGAGCCCCGAGAACAGCAGCAGCTGGAACTGGCTCACCAGGTGGCTGGCGGTGTAGGGCTCGTAGTCCACCGGGTAGGGCAGAAGGCCGTAGAGCCACTGGGGAAACACCCCGAGGGCGATGCAGGCCACGGAAAACAGCACCATCGCCGCGCGCATGTTCCAGGGCGGGTCCTTGGGGCGCAGGCCGGAATCCTTCTGGAAGAACACGAACCAGGGGAACTTGATGCCGGCGTGGAGGAACACCCCGGCGGAGGCGGCCACCAGCAGCAGCCATACGGTGGTGAAGTGCTGGTCGGCGGCGGCCTGGGAGATCATCGACTTGGTGACGAAGCCGGAGGTGTAGGGAAAGGCGGAGATGGCCAGTGCGCCGATGATCCCGCAGATGGCGGTGAGGGGCATGGAGTGGACCAGCCCCCCCAGTTCGCTGCACTTGCGCCGCCCGGTCATGTACAGCACCGAGCCCGCCGACATCAACAGCAGCGCCTTGTAGATGATGTGGGCGAAGGCGTGGGCGGCGGCGCCGTTGATGGCCATCTCGGTGCCGATGCCGATGCCGCACACCATGAACCCCACCTGGTTGACGATGGAGTAGGCGAGGATGCGGCGCATGTCGTTTTCGAGCAGGGCGTAGATGATCCCGTAGAAGATCATGTAGAGGCCGATCCAGATCAGGATCTGCTCCCCGGGGAACAGCAAAATCAGCGCCAGCACCGCCGTCTTGGTGGTAAAGGCGGAGAGGAACACCGACCCGGAGGGGCTCGATTCGGGATAGGCGTCCGCCAGCCAGGCGGACACCGGCGGCGCGGCGGCGTTGATGAGCACCCCGATGAGAATCAGCCAGCCGTCGAAATTGGTCAGGGGTATGGGCTGTATTTCGATGGAGCCGGTGTGGATCATCACCCCCTCGATGCCGATCTTGAGGAGCACGCCCCCCAGCAGGTGCATGGTGGCGTAGCGGATGCCGGCGCGGCGCGCCCCCTCGGTGCCGCCGCACCACACCACCACGGTGGAGAAGATCGCCATCAGCTCCCAGAACAGGAACATGGTGATCAGATCCCCGGCGAAGGACACGCCAATGGCCCCGGCGGCGTAGGCCTGGGCGGCGGCCAGCTCCCACCATTTGGCCTGGCGGAAGGCGAACAGCCCGCCGGCGAAGACCATGATGGCGAAGATGGTGGCGAACAGGCGGCGCAGGGGGCTCGCCTCGATGAGCTGGATCTCGTAGCCGAGGAACTGGGCGGTGAGGAGGATGCCGTCCTCCATCTGCCAGATGGCGTAGAGGGTCAACAGCGGCGCGCCGAGCACGATCAGCGGGCGCAGGGGAGCCCGCACCGGGCCGATCAGGAAGGCGCCGAGGACCAGGATCAGGGCGGGGGGCAGCAGCAGCTCAAGCATCGTCGTCGTAATAGCTGTCGGGGCGTTTCAGCAGGAAGCCCAGCACCTTGGCGAGGATCACCATGGCGGCGCAGGACGCGAAGCCGAACAGGGCGTTGAAGCCAAACCATTCGTCGAAGCCGAAGTGGCCGTGGAGGGGGAATGCCAGCTGGGCCAGTACCGTGGCGGCCAGCACCAGGGCAAAGCCCCACCACAGTTTGCCGCGGTTCTCCGGCCGGTACAGCCAGCTTTTGCGGTGGGGATCGGTCATGGGGTCACTCCCAGCACGGCGTTTTCAAAGGCCACCAGCGGTCCGTTGAGGAAAAACACCAGCAAGGTCAGGGTGGCGGTGACGCAGATGGCGGCCACCATGGGCACCGGCGCCTCGCCGTGGGGTTTGGCGGGGGCCTCGCTCTCCCGCAGGAAGAAGGCCCGGAAGATCACCGGCAGGAAGTAGGCGGCATTCAGGGCGGTGGAGAGGCTCAACACCCCCAGCACGAAGTAGCTGTCGTTCTGGAACGCCCCGGCGATCATGTACCACTTGGAGACGAAGCCCCCGGTGGGCGGCACGCCGATCATGCTCAGGGCGGCGATGGCGAAGGCCCCCATGGTGATGGGCATGCGAAAGCCGATGCCGTCGAGCTGGTGGATCTCGGTCTTCTTGCTCGCCACGTAAATGGCCCCGGCGGCGAAGAACAGGGTGATCTTGGCCACCGCGTGGGCGACGATGTGGATGATCCCACCCATCCCCGACAGGGGGGTGAGCACCAGCACCGCCAGCAGGATGTAGGACAGCTGGGACACGGTGGAGTAGGCCAGCATGCGCTTGATGTTGGTCTGGCGCAGGGCCAGCACCGAGGAGGCGACGATGGTGAAGCCGGCGATATAGGCGGCGATGACCTCGTGGGGCACGTCCACCAGAAAGTCGAGGCCGAAGATGTAGATCACCACCTTGGCGAAGGTGAACACCCCGGCCTTGACCACCGCCACGGCGTGGAGCAGGGCCGACACCGGGGTGGGGGCCACCATGGCCGCCGGCAGCCAGCGGTGGATGGGCATCACCGCCGCCTTGCCGATGCCGAACAGGTAAAGCAGCAGCAGCACCGTGGCGGCGGTACCGCCGATGGTACCCTCGAGGATGCCCCCGGCGCGGAAATCCAGGGTGCCGGCCAGGGCGTAGGTCCACAGCATGGCGGGCAGGAACAGGCCGATGGAGGTGGCGAGCAGGATGCCCAGGTAGGTGCGCGCCCCGGCCCGGGCCTTGGCGTCCCCCTTGTGGGCCACCAGGGGATAGGTGGAGAGGGTCAGCACCTCGTAGAACAGGAACAGGGTCAGCAGGTTGGCGGCGAAGGCCACCCCCATGGCGCCGAAAATGGCCACCGCGAAGCACACATAGAAGCGGGTTTGGTGCTTTTCCTTGTTGGCCCGCATGTAGCCGATGGCGTACACCGAGGTGACGATCCACAGGCCGCTGGCCACCAGGGCGAAGAGGATCGACAGGGGCTCGGAGTGGAGGGCGATGGCGAGCCCCGGCAGCAGGCTGAACAGCTCGATGTAGAGGGCGTTGGGGTCGCTGTTGGCGCCCACCGCGAGGAACACCTGGAAGACCAGGTAGAACAGAGCGCCGGCGGTGGCGAGGGTGAGGGTCTCCCGCAGGTTGGGCCAGCGCCCGGCGAGGGCGATGAGCAGCGCGCCGGCCAGGGGCACCACCAGGGTCAGTTGCAGGGCCAGCTGGGGATTCACGGATTACCTCCCGTCAGCAGCAGGGCGGCGTCCTGGGCCAGGGTCACCGGCAGGCGGGTGTCGAGGCCGAAGTAGATATTGGCGAGCAACAGGATCCAGGTGGGAATCAGCATCGACAGGGGCGCCTCACAGCGCTCGCCCTCCGCCTCCTGGAAGTAGGCCACCTCCACCACCCGCCACACATAGGCCACGGCCAGCAACGAGCCCACCAGGATCACCGCGATCAGCGGCCACCAGCCGAGCTCGATGGCCGCCAGCACCAGGTACCACTTGCTGATGAAGCCGACGGTGCCGGGCACGCCGATGAGGCTCAGGCCGCCGATCACGAACGCCGCCATGGTGAGGGGCATGCGCCGGCCGAGGCCCTTCATGTCATGCAGCCCGCAGCCCCCGAGACGCAGCGCCACGCAACCGAGGGCGAGGAACAGGGCCCCCTTCATCAGCGCGTGGTTGAACAGGTGCAGGGTGGCGGCGGTGAGGCCGAGGCCGCTCAGCATGGCGAGGCCGAGCACCATGTAGCCGATCTGGCCGACGCTGGAGTAGGCCAGCAGGCGCTTGACGTTGACCTGGACGATGGCCATGGCGGACCCGGCGATGATGGCCGCCGCCGCCAGGGTGATCAGGGCACTGTGGAAGAACGCCGAGCGGAAGGAGAATTCCGCGCCAAACACCGTGAACAGAACCCGCAGCAGCACATAGACCGCCACCTTGGTGGCGGTGGCGGCGAGGAAGGCGCTGGCCACCGAGGGGGCATGGGTGTAGGCGTTGGGCAGCCACCAGTGGAGGGGGTAGAGGGCGAGCTTGATGCCCACCCCGACCACGATGAAGGCAAAGCCGGTGTACACCGTGCGGGTGCCGTCCACCAGGGGCAGGCGCTCGGCCAGATCCGCCATGTTGAGGGTACCGGTCATGCCGTACAGCAATCCGATGCCGATCAACAGGAAGGTGGCGCCGATGGTGCCCACCACCAGGTACTGGTAGGCCGCCACCAGGGCGCGGCGGTCGCGGTGCTGGCTGATGAGGATGTAGCTCGACAGGGACGAGATCTCGAGAAACACGAAAAGGTTGAACAGATCCCCGGTGAGGGTGATACCGAGCAGCCCCGACAGCGCCAGCAGGTAGGCGGCATAAAAGCCCGCCTGGTTGCGCTCCTCCACCTCCGCCGCCACGCTGCGCCGGGCGTAGGGCATCACCAGGGCGCCGATGGCGGCGACGATCAGCGCCACCAGGGCGTTCAGGGCATCGGCCCGGTACTCGATGCCCCAGGGCGGCGGCCAGCCCCCGAGGTGATAGCTCACCACCCCCTGAACCTGGACCCTCCAAAGCAGCAGGGCGGCGAGGGCGAACACCGCGGCGGACACCAGGGTGGCCGCGCCCCAGGCCAGGCGCCGGGGCAGCAGCAGGCAGGCGGGGGCCGCGAGCAGGGGGATGATGACCAGCAGGGCGATGAGGTTTTGCAAGATCACAGGGCGTCATCCTTGGCGCGGATGTCGTCTTCCTCGATGGAACCGTAGGCCTCGCGGATGCGCACCGTGAGGGCGAGCCCCAGGGCGGTGGTGGCCACCCCCACCACGATGGCGGTGAGGATCAGCACATGGGGCAGCGGGTTCGAGAACAGCTTGACACCCTCGCGGACGATGGGCGCGGCGCCCCCCTCCACGTTGGACAGGCTGATATAGAGGATGAACACGGAGGTCTGGAAGATATTGAGGCCGACGATCTGCTTCACCAGGTTGCCGCGACTGATCACGGTGTAGAACCCGGTCATCATGAGGAAGATGGCCACCCAGTAGTTGTACTGGCCGAGGTGGTGCGCGAGCCAATCCATCAGTCCCGGCCCCTCCCGGCGAAGGCGAAGAAAATGATCACCATCACCGCCGTGACGGTAAGGCCCACCCCCAGTTCCACCAGGATGATGCCGAGGTGCTGGCCCGCCACCGGATCCGCCGCCAGCAGGTTGTAGTTGAGGTACTCCCCGCCGCGCAGCAGGGAGACCACACCCACGCCGCCGAAGAGCAGCACGCCGGCGGCGGCCTGGCGCACCATGAAAGCCAGGGGCAGCACCTGGCGCGCCTGCTCGACGCCGAACACCAGGCCGTAGAGGATGATCGCCGAGGCGAAGATCACCCCCGCCTGAAAGCCACCGCCGGGGCTGTACTCGCCGTGGAACTGCACGTACAGGGCGAACAGCATGATCAGCGGGATCAGGAACTTGGCGGTGACCTTGAGAACGGGGTCGCGACTCATCCCTCGTCATCCTCCCCGCGCTTGCGGCGGCCGCCGAGGAGCAACAGCACGCCGAGCCCGGCGGTAAACACCACCGTCACCTCGCCGAGGGTATCGAAGCCCCGGTAGCTGGCGAGGATCGACGCCACCATGTTGGGGATGCCGATTTCCACCGGGGACTGCTCGATGTAGCGGGGCGCCACATGGTGGTGGATGGGGGCGTCTGGGTCGCCGTAGGAGGGCAGGTCGAGGGTGCCCCACACCAGGGCGAGGCCGGTGAGGCTGACCAGCGCCAGGGGCAGCAGGGTGCGGGCCCGGCCCTTGCGGCGCCGCACCCGGGCGCCGGTGAGGGCGACGGTGGAAAGCATCAGCACGGTGGTGATGCCGGCCCCCACCGCCGCCTCGGTGAAGGCCACGTCGCCGGCGTCCATGATCAGGAACACGCTGGCGGACAGCAGGCTGTAGACCCCGAACAGCATCACCACGGTGAACAGGTTGTGCAGGCGGATCACCGCCACCGCGGTGGCGGCGAGGAAGGCGAGCAGCACGCTGACGATTAACTGTTCCATCAGCGCTCCCGGGGGTTGTCCGCCACGGCGGGCTTGAATCCCGCCTTGAGGGCGGTGCGGGCCAGGCCGTAGGCGGCGGTGGGGGTGGTGAACAGCAGGAAGAACAGCACCATCAGCAACTTGGCGATCACCAGGAACTTGCCGGACAGCACCATCAGCCCGGCGATGATGAGGATGGCGCAGAGGGTGTCGGTGATGCTCGCCCCGTGCATGCGGGTGAAGAAGTCCGGGAAGCGCAGCAAGCCGAGGACGCCGATCACCCCGAACAGGCTGCCGGTGATCAGCAGGATGGCGCCGATGATCTCCTGCATGGCGTCAGCCCCCACTCTGCCGGGGCGAGATGCGGGATTCGTCGTCGTAGAACTTGAGCATGGCGATCACGCCGATGTAGTTGATCAGGGCGTACACCAGGGCGATGTCGAGGAAATCCCCGTTGCCGCCGAGGAAATCGATCACGCAGATGAGCAGCACCGTCTTGGTGCCCACCATGTTGACCGCCAGCACCCGGTCGTAGATGGTGGGGCCGATAAAGGCGCGAACCAGTGCCATCCCTATCACCACCAGGATGGCGATAGCGGTGATGCCGAGCGCTGTCATGAGGGCCTGCCCGGGTCCGGAATGCGGCGCAGCATCTCGCCCTGTTGCAGGCTGGCGATGTTTTCCCCATTGAGGCTGTGAACCTCGATGAAGCCGTCCTCGACGGCCATGGACACCGTGCCCGGGGTGAGGGTGATGGAGTTGGCGAAAATGGTGTGGCCGATGTCGCTGCGCTCGCCGGTGGCGATGCGGGCGGTGGCGGGGGCAACGCGGCCCCGGGGCGCGAGCACCGCGAGACTCACCGCGAGGCTGGAGAGCACCACCTGGCCGGCGAGCCAGATCCAGTACACCACCAGCTTGGGGGACAGGGCCAGGGGGTGGCTCTCGTGGTCGAGGATCTCCATGCGCAGGGCGACGAACAGGGTGAGCACCACCGAGGCGAGACCGAGGCCGAGGAGCAGCGGCTTGGACTGCCCCGAGAGCAACAGCCACAGGGCCACGCAGACCACGAACAGGCTGGCCACATGGCGCGGGGAAATCACCGCCACACCCCCGGGCGGGCCTTGCCGTGGCGACGATCCTGGCGACTGTTGAGAGGTCTTGCTGTCATTGGGTAACAATCTGTTTTTGGGCGGTTTTTTGCCTGATTTTGGTGCGTCCGGGAAGCCGGGCGAGCCCCAGTATACCCGGCCGTCGAGGTGAATCAAGATACTCCCCGGCGCCCCCCGCCCCGCCGCCCATGGGTCCAGCCACTTATTTATGAGCAGTCGACGCTCGCACTTCGTCGGCCCTGCCGGCCCCTTGTGGTGGGTTGTAATTACCTTTTGTAACAGTTGGTTGCATCAATTGTGGGGCGGGGATGCAAAAATCGGAGGGGTGTGTCGTCCCCCGGGGCCGGTGGGCGAAAATTTTTTCGCTACCTGAGCTTTAGGCTAGGGGTAAGGGGGTGGAGAAGGAGAAGGCGGGGCCTCGGTGGCCCCGCCCGGGGTATCAGGCGAGTCCGAGGAGGAACTCCGCCGTCCATTCCGGCTGGCCCACCAGAAAGGCGTGGTCGCCCTTGAGTTCGTGGACCGTCCAGCCGAGCTCCCTGGCGCGACCGTGGAGGGGCTTGATCACCGTGTCGGAGGCGGCGACGTAGTCCACCGGCTTGCCCTTCAGGGTTTCGGCGCCCACCGCCACCGGGGTGATGTTACAGGTCAGGGGCATGTCGGAGAGGTGGTCGAGCAGCCACTGCTGGCGCTCGGGGGACATGTCCATGGGGTGCTGCCTGGCCATCTCCCGCTGCTGCAGGTGCACGCCGGCGCCCGGGGGAATCTGCCCGGCCTTGACCGCGGCGAGGGCGCCCTCCGCCTGCTCCTTGGGCACGAAACCGAGAGCCACGCCAACCGCCTCGCCGGTGTAGCAGATCAGCGAATCGAACAGCACCACGCGGCGCACGCGATCCCCGGCGCGGGCCACCACGCCCGGCAGGATGGCGCCGGAGTAGCTGTGGCCGACGAGGATGCAGTCGGTGATGTCTTCCTTCTCCAGCACGTTGACGATGTCGGTGACGTTCAGCTGGGGGTCGACATCGGCACTCAGCAGGTGCTCCCGCTCGCCAAAGCCGGTGTAGGTGGGGGTGTAGACGTCGTGGCCGGCGGCAAGCAGCGCGGGCTTGACGAATTTCCAGATCCAGCCGCCCATGCCACCGCCGTGGCAAAGTACATACGTGGCCATTGTCAGACTCCTTTTATCGATGATTTGAAGGGTTTCATGGGTGTGTTGAACAGGTCCGCGGGCGACGGGCATTGCGGCGGCAGGGAGGGGCTGTGCATACTGCCGGGCCCGGCGCGACGGGGTGCGGAGGGGCAAATATACGGGTTATCCGCCCCCGGTTAAAGGTTTTCCGGCCCGCGCCCGGGGGACACATCCATCACAGGGGGCAACATGAAAAAACTTTCCGAACGCACCGCCATCATCACTGGCGCCGGGGACGGCATCGGCCGGGCCATTGCCCGCCGCCTGGCCGGCGAGGGGGCCAACATCCTGGTGGCGGACATCGATGCCGACCATGGCGCGGCGGTGGCCCAGTCCCTGCGTGATGAGTTCGCCGTGGGCGCGGAGTTCCTCGCCACCGATGTGCGGGACAAGGCCCAGGTGCTCGCCATGGTGGACAGGGCCGTTGAACACTTTGGCGGCGTCGATATCCTGGTGAACAACGCCTGGGGCGGCGGCACCTTCCGCCGCGCCGAGAACAAGTCCGACGCCGAGATGCGGCACGGTCTCGACATGAACGTCTGGGCCTGCTTCTGGGCCATGCAGGCGGCCTTTCCCCACCTCAAGGCCAGTGGCCGGGGGCGGATCATCAACCTCTGCTCCATCAACGGGGTCAACGCCTACAGCGGCACCCTCGAGTACAACGTCGGCAAGGAGGCGCTGCGGGCCATGACCCGGAGCCTCGCCCGGGAGTGGGCCCCCCACCAGATCTGCGCCAACGTCATCTGCCCGGCGGCGATGACGGTGGCCCTGGTGAAGTTGCTGGAGCAGAGCCCGGAGCTCGCCCAGGGCGCCCAGCTGCCCCCCATGGGCCGCATCGGCGACCCGGACAGGGATATCGCCGGCGTGGCGTTGTTCCTCGCCAGTGACGACGCCTGCTTTGTCACCGGCAACACCCTGTTCGTGGATGGCGGCACCCATATCAACGGCGGCGGCTGGAACGTGGCGCTGCCGGAGTGAGGCCCACGCCAGTAAAAAGCCCGGATTTCCCGGGCTTTTTTGTCAATGGCAGGACCCTTTCGCCGACTGTCAGCCAAACAGCACGTAGAGGGGCTGCCAGGCCCGGGTGAAGAACCCCTTGAAGCGCGGCGGTTCGGCGTCGGGGTCGAGGCGCAGCCCCGGCAGGCGATCGAGCAGGGCCCTTATGCCCACCTTCATCTCCGCCCGGGCGAGGGCGGCGCCGATGCAGATGCGCGGGCCGGTGTTGAAGGCGATGTGGTCCCGGGGGCGGGGGCGGTCGAGGTCCACCCGGGCGGGGCAGCTGTAGTGGGCCGGGTCCCGGTTGGCGGCGGCGTTGATGGTGAACACGATCTGGTCCTTCCTGATCTGCTGGCCGCCGAGCTCGATATCCTGGTTGGCGATGCGGTAGCGGTACTCGACCGAGCCGTGGGTGCGCATCACCTCCTCGATGAAATTGTCCAGCAGCCTGCCATCCCTGTCGCTGTGGATCCGTTCGTACAGGGCGTGATCGGTGAGCAGCAGGTAGATGGCGTTGGCCATGGCGAGCACCGTGGTGTCGCTGCCCGCCAGGTACAGCTCCCGGCAGATGGCCAGCATGTCCGCCTCGCCGATCTCCCCGAACAGCTCCGGCGCCTCGCGCCACAGGCGGCCCAACAGGTCGTCCCCGGGGTTGTCGCGGCTCTTGCGGATGTAGGGCAGGAGAATGCCGTTGAGCTCCCGGGAGGCGGCGAGGGCGGCGTCGGTGGCCTCGGGGCCGAGGTAATGGCGACCGCCCGCCCAGTGCATGATGGTGTCGTGCAGTTCCACCACATGGGCCATGAAGTCGTCCCCCGGCGGGTCCATGCCGAACAGGGACATGAAGGTGCGACCGGGCAGGGGCTTGCAGAAGGCGCTGAACAGTTCCCCCCGGCCCCGGCCCTCGAGGCGGCCGAGCAGCAGATCGGTGACCGGCACGATGTGGTGCTCGGTGTAGGCGCGGATCGCCTCCGGGTTGAACAGCTTCATCAGGTAGCGGTGCATGCGGTCGTGCTCCTCCCCCTGGAGCACGGTGATATTGCGGGGCCCGCCCTTGACCTCGATCATGGTGGCGTCGGCGTCCGCGTAGGGGTGGCGGAACAGCTCCTCGTGGCTCAGCACGTATTTGCAGATATCGTGGGAAATCGCCAGCCAGCCCTTCATCTCCCCGTCCCAGTGGATCGGGCCAGTGGCGCGCAGCGCCTCGTAGAAGGGGTGGGGCACGCTGTCCTTGGTGGTTGTCAGTGAGGCGTGGGGGCAGCTGGATGACATGGTTTCCTCCCGTGGAGAGAGCATTGTTATGGGTGTGGGTCGCACTGGACTGTGGCCCGGGGCGCGCCCCGGGACACCTCACCAAAGATAGCCGGCACCTCTGGCAGTCGGCTATCTTTAGTGAGGTACCCGTTGGCGGTTGGCCGTTCTATGGTCAGGGTGTCACGGCTGTACTCGATGACCTTAACCTATAAAACCAAGGCGTATTCACCGATGAAAAAGGCTCTCGATTTCGCTTTCCGCTCAGCTCAAAACACCAAGACAAGCCATCCAATGGGGGAACCTATGTCCAACACACATTCGCTCGCAACCTATCCAATGACCAAACTGGCCACCGCGCTGTCCCTGGCCGCGTCCCTGGTGGTACCGGGCGCCCTGGCCCAGGAGCAGGCCGCCGAGACCCAGGCGCGGTCGAGCCTCCTGGAGGAGATCGTGGTCCGCGCCCGCAAGAAGGCCGAGGGCGAGGCGGCCCAGGATACACCCATCGCCATGACCGCCTTCGGCGAGGCCCAGTTCAAGGCGGTGTTCGCCGACGATCTCGGGGACCTCGGCATGATGTCCCCCAACGTGGAGCTGAAACCGTCCAGCCAGGTGGGCAACCAGAACTTCACCATCCGCGGCATGGGTGTGTCCGGCACCACCCCGTCCGATTCCCCGGCGGTGGGTGTGTTCCAGAACGGCGTGTTCTGGGGCGTCAACTACGGCTCCCTGCTCGACACCTTCGACGTGGAATCCGTCGAGATCCTGCGGGGCCCCCAGGGCACCCTGTTCGGTCGCAACGTGACCGGCGGTGCCGTGGTGGTGCGCACCAAGCGCCCCGATGGGGAATTTGGCCTCGACGCCGAGGCGGTGATGGGCAACTACGGCCGCCAGGACATCGCCGTGGGCATCCAGGGCCCCCTGGTGGAGGGCCTGCTGTCCGGCCGCCTGGCGGTGTTGAAGCGCGGCCACGACGGCTACTACAACAACCTGGAGAAGGGCGGGGATGACTTCGGCAAGACCGATTCCACCGTTGCCCGCGCCACCCTGACCCTGACCCCCACCGAGAACTTCGACGCCACCCTGATCGTCGAGGGCTACGAGGAGGATGGCGACTCGGTGGCCGCCATTGGCTTCGAGGTGCCCGGCAACCTGCCCTACAACAACGGCTTCCGCCAGCCCGATGACTGGTGGGATATCCGCCTCGACAACCCCGGCGAGTCCGACATCGAGGTGGATTCCTTCACCCTGGAGATGAACTGGGATCTGGGCCACGGGGTGATCACCGCCATCAGCGGCTACCGCGACCTGTCGGTCTACAACCACACCGACTTCGACGGCTCGGGCTTCAGCGGCTTCAACCAGAGCATCGACCTGGAGCAGGACCAGTTCTCCCAGGAGATCCGCTACGCTTCCACCTTCTCCGACTGGGTCGAGTTCACCCTCGGCGCCTACCACTTCGAGCAGGAGCAGGACTACCGGGAGGGTCGCGCCCTCAACAACGGCGCCAACGTGTTTGCCTCCGGCAACCACATGGAGCAGGATTCCCAGGCACTCTTCGGCGAAGTAGACTTCAATCTCTCCGAGCAATGGGTCGTCACCGTCGGCGGCCGCTACACCCGGGAGAATATCGAGGCCCAGACCGTGCCCTTCGGCGGCTGCCCCCTCGACACCTCCATCGCCGATCCCAAGCTGCGCATCCGCGACCTGTCCCTGCCCTGCAACCTCGGCCCCACCGGCGACGAGGACTGGAGCGACTTCTCGCCGAAGCTGGGTCTCACCTGGACGCCGGACGAGAACCACCTGGTCTACGCCACCGCCACCCGGGGCTTCCGCTCCGGCGGTTTCAGCCTCAGGGGCAACAACCTGCTGCCGCCCTTCGACTCCGAGGAAGTGACCGCGCTGGAACTGGGCTACAAGGGCGACTGGTTCGACAACCGCCTGCGGGTCAACGCCGCCATCTACAGCAACGACTACGACGATCTGCAGCGCACCATCCTGGTGCCGAGCGGCGTGGGCGTCACCCAGTCCACCGGCAACGCTGCCCAGGCCAGCATCGACGGCTTTGAAATCGACCTGGTGGCCCAGCTCACCGACCAGCTGGTGCTGACCGTCGGCTACGGCTACACCGACGCCTCCTTCGACGAGTACGAGGGCTTCGACGTGACCGGGGATGGCGTGCCCGATCCCGGTATCGCCAAAGGCCTCGACTTCACCCGGGTGCCGGAGGATTCCTACAGCGCCCAGCTGCTCTACGACTACCCCACCAGCAATGGCGGCAACATCAACGTGCGGCTGGCGGGCACCTACACCGACTCCCAGTGGTTCGATGACCGCAACACCATCCTCGAACCCTCCTACACGGTGGTGGATGCCAGCGTCACCTACACCCTGCCGAAGGAGCAGTGGAAGGTCTCGGTGTTCGGCAAGAACCTCGGCGACGAGGAATACGCCTACTGGGGATCGAGCCTCGGTGCCCTCGGCGCCAACCGCTTCGGCGGCGCGCCCCGCACCACCGGCATCAAGGTCACCTACGAGTACTGATGGCCTGATACGGTCGCCACCACGCAAAACCCCCGGCCTGTTGGGCCGGGGGTTTTGTTTTTGTGACCTTGAAAAATTACCCCAGGTGTCCCGTCGCGTGTCTCTCAACTGCCGCCCGTCAGGGTATCAACCCCAGTTTGCGGGCCTTGTCGATGGCGCGGGTGCGGGGCCGCGTGCCGAGCTTGTCGTAGATCTGCTGCATGTACCACTTGATGGAGCCCTCGGTCATCCCCAGGCGGCTGGCGATCTCCCGGTTGCGCAGGCCGTGGCCGGCCATGGTGAGGATCTTCAGCTCGTTGTTGGTGAGGCTGTCGTGCAGGCCCTCGGTGTCCGCCGCGGTGGCCAACAGCTCGGTATCGGTCGCGCCCTCGAAGATGCGCAGCAGCTCGCTGGCGAAGGTCTCGGCGGGCTCGGCGGTCACCGGCTGCAGGCCGTAGGCCTGGGTGAGCAGGGTTTTGACCAGCGCGCCCTCGTCGATAAAGCTGCGCCGCAGGGCGCTCGCCGCGCCGTGGGCCAGGGCTTCCCGCAGGGGGCGCTGGGCCTCGCTCTCCTGGCCGTCGAGAAAGTACAGCTGGGCGTGGAGCAGGTCCCAGCGCACCAGGGAGCGAATGGCTCCCCGCTTGGCGCAAAAGGCCCGCCAGTGCTTGGCCACGTGGAGGCCGTCGGCGATGGACTTGCGGGCGAGGGCAATGCGCACCCAGGCGCTCGCCAGCAGCTCGTCGCTGGTGGTGACGCCGGGGTGGGGCAGCATGTCGCGGCCGGGGATCAGGATGCCGGACTGGCGGGCATAGCGGATGGCGCCGTTGACGTCGCCGTCCTGGATCAGGTAGCGGATGCGCTCGTTGACCAGGGCGAGGCGGAAGCGCTCCAGATCCCGGTCGAGGGCGATCACCATGCCGCCGTCCAGGGCCCCCAGGGCCTCGTCGTGGTTGCCCCGGGCGCGGTGCAGGCGGGCGAGGGTCAAGACCCCGGGCATGAGTTGATCGATGTAGCCCATCTTGCGGGCCGAGGGCAGGGCGTCCGCCAGGAGTTGCTCGGCCCGTTGCAGGTCGTTGCCCTCGTAGGCGAGTTCCGCCAGGGGCAGGGCGGGCAGGGCGGCGATGGCGGAGCGGGCACCGGCGTAGCGGATGCCCTTGTCGAGGCCGCCCTCGAGGGTCTCCATGGCGGCGGCGGTCTTGCCGGCAAAGAACAGCGAGGGCCCGAGGTCGGCCCGGAGGGCCGGCACCAGGAAGGCGTAGGGGGAGCGGCTCTCGACACCCTTCACCGAGAGCCACAACTGCTCCAGGTCGTCGAGCTTGTACTGCTCCCGCCGGGACAGCAGCAGGTGGCAGTAGGTGGTGCCCACCATGTAGGGGTGGGTCATCTCCGGGTAGTCGTCGAGCAGCTGGCGGCATTGCTTTTCGAGGGTGACCACATCGTCCCGGGCGGAGGTCAGCAGCATGCGGCGGTGCAGCAGCAGGTAGCGCAATTCGCGGATCTGGGCATCCCCAAGAGCCCCTTCGGCTTCCAGCTGGTCGATGAGGGCGCTGGTGGTGGCGAGGATCTCCTCGCTTTTCTCGAAGCGCATGCCCCGGGTGTGGAACCACGACAGGGTCAGCAGGGTGCGCGGTTGGCGGTTCAGTACCGCCTCGGGGATCTTGCCGGCAAAGCGCGCCACCAGGCGGATGTTGCCGTTGTAGGTGAAATCGTGGCAGCTCGCCTCCAGCAGGCTCGCGGCGTGGGTCATGTCGCCGGATTGCAGGGCGTGTTCCATGGCCTCGGTGACGAAACCCTCCTCCTGCAACCAGCGGCTGGCGCGCAGATGGAGCTGTTGTTTGAGGGCCGGGTCGCTCTCCCCCAGCTGCCGCGCCAGATAGTTGGCGAACAGGTGGTGATAGCGGTACCAGTGGCGCTCCTCGTCGAGCTGGAACAGGAACAGCCCCTTGGCTTCCACCTCGTTGATCATGGCGCGGGCGTCGTCGCTGCCGGTGACGGCGTTGCACAGCTCGGGGCAGAAGCGCTCGAGAATGCAGGTTTTGACCATGAAATCCCGGATCGCGCTGTTCTGGGGCGACAGCACCTCCTCGGAAAAATACTCCGCCACGGTGCGGTTGCGACCGTTCACGGTGCCGAGCAATTTGTCCGGCGCGACGCCCCGGCGCATGGCGAGGCTGGCGAGCTTGAGGCCGGTGATCCAGCCCTCGGTGCCCGCCACCAGGCCGGCGAGGGTCGCGTCCTGAATCGCCTCGCTGGTGTTCTGGTCGAGGAACTCGCGGGTTTCCTGCAGGCTGAATTTCAGCGCCTGGGCGTCGATCTCCACCACCGCGTCCATGGCCCGGGCGCGGGCGAGGGGCAGCTTCGGGGTGGTGCGGCTGGCGATGTAAAAGTGCATGCCGTCGGGGGATTGCTCCAGCAATTCGCCGATGGCGGCCACGGCGTCGTCGCCGAGCAGGTGAAAATCGTCGATGAACACGTGGCAGGGTTCGGCGCGGCTGTCGAGCAGATCGAGGAGTCGGTCGAGCAGGTAATCGGCGGGGATGATGTTGTCATTGTAGAGCAATTCGCCGAGGTCGCCGCCATTGCCGGGGGCGCCGTCGCCGATGGCGGCAAGCAGGTAGGCGAGCAGGTCGCCGGCGTCGTTCAAGGTCTTGTCCACCGTCAGCCAGCAGGGACCCTTGCCTTGGTCCCTGAGGGCCTGGTACCACTGCAGCAAGAGGCTCGACTTGCCAAAGCCCGCCGGCGCCATCAGCAGGGTCAGGCGCGCCCGCGCCGCATCGCCGAGGCGATTGACCAATCGCGGCCGCTCGGTGAGGGGAGAGAGGATGGCCGGTGGCCGGAGTTTGACGCGCTGGATTCGCATGGCATGCCCGATTGCGTGGAGCCTGTGTCCCGGCGGATGTCGGGCCGGGACGCCAGGGCCGGAGGTTATCACGCCCCGTGGGGGAGCGGAATCGACGCCACCGCCCGCGGACTTTTCCGCGATTTCTATCTTTGGATAGGACGTGGCGGCGCCATTCGAGGTGAACACTGTCGGCATCGAAAACCCCCTGGCCGGGGTGCTCCGCGCCCCGGCCAGCCAGCGAGGAGAATAATGATGAGTTCGTCCACCCCCGCCCGGGATGTCGAGGTCATTGGCGATCTGCGCATCGAGCCCCGGGGCGCCATCAGCATCCTGGAGATGCACCGCCCGGAAAAACTCAACGCCATGGCCCGCACCTTCTGGGGCGATCTGCGCCAGGCACTGCAGCGCCTGCAAACGGATGGCCGCACCCGCGCGGTGATCATCACCGGCGCCGGCGACAGGGCATTTTCCGCCGGCGGCGACATCGCCAGCTTCGCCGACCTGAAGACCCAGGCCCAGAAGCGCGCCTTCCAGGCGGAGGTGATGGAGACCTTCATCGCTGTGGAAAACGCCAACCTGCCCATCATCGCCGCCGTCAACGGCTATGCCCTGGGGGGCGGCTGCGAGCTGACCCTCGCCTGCGATCTGGTGATCGCCTCGGATCGCGCGCTGTTCGGCATGCCCGAGGCGGCCCTCGGCCTCGTCCCCGGTTTTGGGGTGCTGCGCGCCCCGGCGGTGATCGGCCGCCAGATGACCAAGCTGCTGGTGATGGCGGCGGAGCGCATCGATGCCCACCAGGCCCTCCAGTGCGGGCTGGTGCAGAAAGTGGTGCTCCACGAGCGCCTGATGGCGGAGGCCATGGCCATCGCGGAAAAGATCGCCGCCAACTCCCCCCTCGCCCACGCGGTGGGCAAGAAGATCATCAATCGCGGCATCGAGCGGGCGGAATTCGATTATTCGGTGGAAGCGCTCACCGTGCTGCAATCCTCGGCGGATACGGCGGAGGGTATTCGCGCCTTCCTCGAAAAGCGCAAGCCCTGTTTCCCCGGGCTCGACGACCACTGACCGCCCCTGTGGCATTCCCTGACGAGACAGACAGCATGGCCGACAACCCACAGCATTCCACAGCCCCCGGCACCATGGCCCAACTGGTGGCTGACCTGCGCCAGCGCCAGGAAAAAGCCCGGGAAATGGGCGGCCCCGAGGGCCTCGCCCGCCACCGCGCCTCCGGCCGCCTGCCGGTGCGCGAGCGCATCGCCCTGATGATCGACGAGGGCAGCTGGTTCGAGATCGGTGCCCTTGGCCAGCCGGAATATCGCCGCGAAAAATACATCCCCGGCGATGCCGTGGTCACCGGTTTTGCCCGGGTGGATGGTCGCCGGGTGGGGGTGATTGGTATCGATTCCAGTGTCGTTGCCGGCACCACCGCGCCCACCAGCATGCGCAAGCAGGGCCGGTTGATCGAGCACGCCCAGCGCCACGGCTTTCCTTTGGTGCTGCTGTGCGATGCCGACGGGGGCCGCATCCCCGATGTGATGGGCTGGCGTTTCAGCCACCTGCCCCTGGATTTCAAGAGTTTTCTCAAGCCCACCGACGGCAGCCCCCTGGTGCCGAGGGCCGCCGCCGTGCTTGGGCCCTCCTACGGGGATTCGGCGCTGCACGCATCCACCGCCCACTTCGTGGTGATGATCAGGAATTCGTCCCTGGCACTGGTCGGCCCCTCGGTGATCGAATCGGCCCTCGGTGAGGAGATCAGCGACGAGGATCTGGGCGGCCCCGACAAGGCCATGGCCGCGGGCAACGCCCATATGTGCGTCGACACGGAGGCGGATGCGATGGAAGCCATCGCCGCGTTTCTGTCCTTTCTGCCCCCCAACAGCGCCCTTCCCGCCCCGGTGGCGCCGGCGCGGCCGCCGGCGGTGTCCCCCGAGGCGTTGGGGGATCTGGTACCCCTCGGCGCCAAGACCGGCTACGACATGTACCGGATCATCGAGGCCATCGTCGACGGTGCCAGTATTTTCCCCTGGGCCGATGACTGGGGCCCGGCGCTGATCACCTGTTTCGCCCGCATCGAGGGCCATCCGGTGGGCATCGTCGCCAACCAGCCCATGGTGATGGCGGGGGCCCTCGATGCCGCCGCCCTCACCAAGGAGCGGGATTTCGTCGATCTGTGCGACAGCTTCAACGTGCCTTTGGTGTTCCTCCACGATGTGCCGGGCCTGATGGTGGGTACCGAGGCGGAGAAAACCGGCATTCTCAAGGCCTATGAAAAACTTGCCCTGCGTATCTCCGAGGCGGCGGTGCCCAAGGTGGGTGTGATCATCCGCAAGGCCTACGGCGGCGGTCACTTCGCCATGGGCGGGCGCCCGACCCATCCCGATTTCATTTTTGCCTGGCCCTCGGCGGAATTGGGCTTCATGGCGCCGGAAACGGGTGTGCGCACCGTGTATCGCCGGCGCCTGGAGAAGCTCGCCGCCGAGGAGGGGGACGCCGCGGCGGACGCCCTGGCGGCGGAGCTGTACCGGGAGTGGACCACGGAGTCCGAGCCCTGGGAGGCGGCTGCCCATCTGTCCCTCGACGATGTGATCGAGCCTTCGGAAACCCGCCGTGTGATCGCCGAGAGCCTCTCGGTGGCCTGGGGTGAATATCCCGAGAAGGTGGCGCGGCGATGAGTACCGGAATGCTGGGAGCTGTTCTCGTTGCCAATCGCGGCGAAATTGCGGTACGGCTGCTGCGGGCCTGCAAGGTGCGGGGTATCCGCGCCGTGGCGGTATACAGTGAAGCGGACGCCGGCGCACTCCATGTGCGCCTGGCGGATGAAGCCTACCTGCTCGGCCCCGCGCCAGCCCGGGAGTCGTACCTCGATATCGAGCGGATTCTCCACGTGGCCCGGGAGGCCCGGGTGGATGCCATTCATCCCGGTTACGGGTTGCTGAGTGAAAACGCCGATTTTGCCGCCCGGGTGGTCGCCGCCGGGTTCACTTTCATCGGGCCCGAGGCGGATGTCATCGCCACCATGGGTGACAAGGTCGCTGCCCGTGCCGCTGCCAAGGCCTCGGGCGTGCCCCTGCTGCCCGGCTCCGAAGGCGTAATTGACGATCCCGTCGAGGCCCGGCGCATCGCCGCCGACATCGGCTTTCCCCTGGTGGTGAAGGCCTGCTTCGGTGGCGGCGGCCGCGGCATGCGGGTGGTGCGGGAAATGGGCGAGCTGGAGGCCGCGCTGGAACAGGCGGGGCGGGAATCCGGGGCTGCCTTTGGCCGCGCCGAGGTTTACCTGGAGCGCTATGTCTCCCATGCCCGCCATGTGGAGGTACAGATTCTCGCCGACCGGCACGGCACCGTACTGCATCTCGGCGACCGCGATTGCTCGGTGCAGCGCCGTCACCAGAAACTGATTGAAGAGGCGCCCGCGCCGTCACTGCCGGACGATCTGCGGGCCGCCATGCTGGATGCGGCGGTGACCCTGGCCCGCAGCGTCGGTTATCGCTCGGCGGGCACGGTGGAATTTCTCGTCGACCCGGCGGGCAAGCGTTTTTACTTCCTCGAAATGAACACCCGTCTGCAGGTGGAGCACGGCGTCACCGAGTTGGTCACCGGTATCGATCTGGTCGACTGGCAACTGCGCATCGCCGCCGGCGAACCGCTGGATTTTGGCCAGGATGAGGTGCGAGTCCAGGGCCACGCCATCCAGGCGCGGATCGGCGCCGAGGACCCCTGGGAAGGATTCCGCCCGGACCCGGGCGCCATTTCCCGGTTGAGTCTTCCCCTGGGGCCCTGGCTGCGGCTCGACTTCGGTGTCGAATCGGGCGACGTCATCCCCGGCCATTACGACGCCATGTTCGGCAAGGTGCAGGCCTTTGGCCCGGATCGGGAAACTACCCGCCGCCATCTGGTGAACGCCCTTGGCGATCTGAAGGTGGAGGGCGTCGCCACCACCGCTCCGTACCTGCGCCATGTACTGGAGGAGCGGGAATTCATCGACGTAGCCCACGACACGGGCTCGGTGGAGCGGGGCTGGCACCCCGACCCCGCCCGCTGTCCGCCCGCATCCATACCCCAGATTCAGGAGCCAGAAACCGCCGTGAAACCCCTGTCCGAGCGCCGCGTCACCGTTGCCACCTCCCGGGGGCCCCTCGATATCGCCATCTTTGGCCGCGGCCAGGGCAATCGCCGGGGCGGGGTGGGCGGCGCTGGAGATGGCAGCGCCCCCCGCAAGGGAGAACCGGTGGCCCCCATGGACGCCAGCGTGGTGAACGTGGCGGTGACGGTGGGCCAGCAAGTGGCCGCCGGGGAGGTGCTGGTGACCCTCGAAGCCATGAAGATGGAGTTGCAGGTCAAGGCCCCCCGGGATGGCACCGTGGAGCAGATCCTGGTCAATCCCGGGGATCAGGCGCGGCGCGGTACCCTGCTGGTGAAGCTGTCCGCAACCTGAGGGATACGGCAGGCGCGCGTTTTTACAAACCGATAAGAGAACGACAATGACAACAGACAACGGATGGGCGCTGGTCACCGGCAGCGCCGGAGAACTCGGCGCCACCATCGGCCGCACCCTGAAGGCCCGGGGGTTTCGGGTGGCCGGCCTCGACCTCTCCGCCTCGCCCGCGGATGCGGTGGACCGGGATTTTCACGGTGATCTGGCTGATCTCGACGCGCTGCCGGGGTTGCTCGACGGTATTCACGGGGCCATCGGCGCTCCGGCACTCCTGGTCAACAACGCCGCGTATTATCAGAACACGCCGTTTTTTGAGCTGACCGCGGCACAAATTCAGAAAACCCTCACCGTCAACGTCAGCGCCCTGATGCTGCTGTGCCAGCAGGTGGCGCGCTGGATGATCGATGCCGGCAAAGGTGGAGTGATCGTCAACATGGCCTCGGTGGCGGGGCGCAACGGCAGTTCCCAGGCCGACTACGGGGCTTCCAAGGCCGGGGTGATCAACCTCACCGCTACCCTGGGCCGAGTTCTCGCGCCCCACGGCATCCGCATCAACGCCGTGGCCCCGGCGTTGATCGCCACCGGTATGGGCACCCGTCTCGGCCCCGGGGTGCGGGAACGCTTTCTGGAAATGACGCCGTTGAAACGCGCGGCACAGCCCCAGGAAATCGCCGAGGTGGTGGCGTTTCTCGCCAGTAACGCCGCCAGCTATGTCAACGGCACCACCATCGATGTGCACGGAGGTTTGTGATCCATGGGTGACAGTCACCTGTTCGAGAATTTCAATGGCGATATGTTGCCACCCCACGGTGCCCTGCTGCGCCGCCAGGCGGAGCGCCACGGTGAGCGCCTGTTCGCCATCATTGATGACGACCGCATCAGCTACGGCGAGCTGTACCGCCAGGCGGAGGCGGTGGCCCGGGGCATGATTTCCCGGGGCATTCGCCGCGGTGATCGGGTGGGCATCTTCATGCCCAACTGCGCGGAATTCATGCTGGCCTACTTTGCCTGCCACCTGCTCGGTGCCATCGTGGTCACCATCAATGCCCGCTACAAAAGCCACGAGCTGGCCCACGCCCTCGGCTTTTCCGATATTCGCCTGTTGTTCACCACGGCTCGCATCGACGACCACGTCAATTTTGGCGACCTGTTGTTCCAGACCGCCCCGGACCTGGCCGCCTGCACCGCCGACGCACCCCTGGCCCTCGCCAACGCACCGCTGCTGCAAACCATCGTATTGTGCGGCGATTCGCCCCGGCCCCCCTTCGTACCCCTCGCGGCGCTGATCGACGAAGGGGCCTCGCTCCCCGCCGATGAGCTGGCTGATCTGCACGAAACCGGCAGTGTCGACGATATTGCGGTGATGCTGTTCACCTCCGGCACCTCGGCGGCCCCCAAGGCCTGCCAGCTGACCCACCGCGCCATCTACCAAACCTGGGCCTTCACCTACCCGGAATCCGCCGAGCTCAAGGCGGGGGAGAAGATCTGGGTGCCCATGCCCTGTTTCCATGTGGGCGGCATCGGCCTCACCGCCGGCGCCCTGGCCCACGGGTCATGCTTTTTAAGCTCCATCCACCACCAGAGTTCGGCGGCACTGCGACTGATCCGCAATGAACGCCCCGAGCATTTGTACCCGGGATTCTTCACCCTGTTGTTGCCGGTGTTGCGCGAACCGGACTACAGCCCGGCGGACTTCGCCCAGGTGCGCACCGTGGTGGCCATCGCCCCCTACGAAACCCACCTGATGATGAAGGAGATGATGCCCCCCGAGATCCTCGTCTTTCAGCTGTTCGGCATGACCGAGGCGGCGGGCTACGTATCCTTTACCCGGCGTTCCATGGCGGAGGATCTGCGTCTCAAGACCAACGGTCTGCCCGTTGCTGGCTGCGAGGTGCGCATCGCCCGGGAAGAGGACGACCAGGTGCTGCCGGTGGGGGAGGAGGGCGAGATCCAGTTCCGCGGCCCCAACGCCTTTCACTCCTACTACAAGGACGAGGCCGCCACCCGCGCCACCATTCTGCCGGGGGGCTGGGTCAAGACCGGCGACTGTGGGCGCCTGGATGAAACCGGCGCGGTGTACTTTCTTGGCCGCATCAAGGATATGCTCAAGGTCGGTGGCGAGAACGTCGCCGCCGCCGAGATCGAGGCCTACCTGGGCCGCCACCCGGCGGTCAAGCTCGCCCAGGTGGTGGCCCGGTCCGACGATTACTACGGCGAGGTGGCAGTGGCCTTCGTCGAACTGATGCCGGGGCAGTCCGCCAGCGGTCGGGAACTGATGGATTTCTGCAAGGGCAAGCTGGCCAGTTTCAAGGTGCCCCGTGATGTGATATTCGTCACCGAGTGGCCCATGTCCGCCACCAAGATCCAGAAGTTCAAGCTGCGCCAGCAGCTCGCGGGGCAGGGCTGATGGCCGGGCCGACGGGGGAGGGCGGCGTGGCCGAGCCGCGCCAGGGAGGTCTGCCCCTGGACGGCTTGCACGCCTGGCAGGGGCTGTTGCTTCTCACCCTCGCCTATGTGCTCGCCTTCGTCGACCGCCAGATTCTCAATCTGTTGGTGGACCCGGTAAAGCGCGACCTGCTGCTCAGCGATACCCAGGTGAGCCTGCTGCAGGGCATTGCCTTCACCGCCACCTATGTGCTGTTCGGGCCCCTGTTCGGGCGCTGGGTGGATGCGGGCAACCGCCGCAATATCGTGGTGCTGGGGGTGGTGATCTGGAGCGGCTTTACGGTGCTGTGCGGCTTTGCCGACAGTTTTTGGGAGTTGTTTTTCGCCCGCGCCGGCATCGGCGCCGCCGAGGCCTGCCTCGCTCCGGCCGCCTGGTCGATGATCGCCGACTATTTCAGCGCCAAGCGGCTGCCCCGGGCCATGAGTCTCTTTTTGATGGCGCCCTATATCGGCGGCGGCCTCGCCCTGATCGCCGGTGGGGTGGTGATCGCCGCCCTGGCGGAGATCGGTTCGATGCCGGCCTGGCTTGCGGGCTTTACCACCTGGCAACTGATTTTCGTGCTGATCGGCGTGCCCGGCATCCTCATGGGTGTTGCCATCCTGACTGTTCGCGAGCCGCCCCGCAGGGTGGCCGCCGCCGGCGCGGGTGCGGCTGATCGACATTATTCGGTGCGGGAGGCGGTGGCGTTCTTTATTGCCCGGCGAGGGTTTTACCTGCGCTTTTACGGCGGTATCTCCCTGCTGGTGATTGTGCTCTACGCCCTGCCGGCGTGGCTGCCCGCCTATTTCATGCGGCACTACGACGCCGACCCGGCCGCGGTGGGATTGCAATACGGCGTGCTGGTGCTGGTGATGGGCTCGGTGGGGGTGCTCACCGGCCCTTCGGTGGGGCGTTGGTTGGCGCGACGCGGGTTCGTCGACACCCAGATCCGGGTCGCCGCCATGGCGTGCCTCGCCATCGTGCCCTTTTGCGTATTGCTGCCGCTGATGCCCAGTTACCCCCTGGCATTGCTGGTGGCCGCGGGGGCGACGTTCTTCTACAGCCTGCCCCAGGCCATGTCCGCTTCCGCCCTGCAGATGGTGACCCCCAATCGCCTCCGGGGCGTGGCGGTGTCCCTCTATGTGTTCGCCCTGTCGGGGATCGGCCTGGGTGTTGCCCCCACCGCCGTGGCCCTGGTGACGGATTATGTTTTCCGCGATCCCGCTCGGGTGGGGGAGTCCCTGGCGCTGGTCTGCACCCTCTGTGCCCTGGGGGGCGGCTGGCTGCTGTACGGCGCGCTGCCCCTCTACCGCGCCGCCCTCGCCGGGCTTGACGACAACTCCTCAACTTCGACCCCAGGAGCCGACCATGCATCCCACTGATCAAACGAAGGCCGCCAGTGTTCTCCACTGGGATGGCAAGGATCCATTCCCCTTCTACGAAACCCTGCGGGCCCAGGGCTCCCCCGTTTGGGACGCCAAGGCCAACGCCTGGCTGGTGCTCGATTTTCAGCAATGCGTGGAGGCGGAGGCCAGCGAGGATGTCTTCGGCAACATCTACGCCAACGCCGATCCCATCCTCGCCCAGATCAAGGGTGGCACCGCCAATATCACCTTCAGCCAGGGGGAGGAGCACGCCCGCCTGCGGCGTTTTCACCTGGCATTGTTGGCGGCCCGACCGGTGGAGTCCTACCGGCTCAATCATGTTCGCCCGGTGATGGACTTTGTGTTCAATCGTCTGGTGCCCCGGGGCAAGGGCGATCTGGTGAAGGACATGGCCGCCCAGATCGTGCCCCGGGTGATCTGCTCCCTGATGGGCATGCCCTGGGAGGATGACCGTGCCATTGCCCGCATCCTCGAACTCAACGACTGCATCCTGCGCTTTGTCGGCGCCAATTACCGGGGCGACGAGCTGCGCCAGCAGGCCCTCGATGCCTCCGCCGAACTCAATGCCATGCTCCGGCCCCATGTGCGCGCCCGGCGGGAAAATCCCGGGGACGACTTCATCAGCCGCGTCTGGCAGGAGGCTCCCAGCGAGTACGGTGACGATCTCACCGAGGACGACGCCATCGCCATCTGCCGGGAGCTGTATTTCGCCGCCAGCGACACCACCATCCACGGCACCGCCAATGCCCTCTACCTGCTGCTGAGCGATGGGGCCATTCGCGCCCAGGTGGTGGCGGACCGGGACCGGGCGCTGAAAAGTCTGGTGGAGGAGGGCTTGAGGCTCTACAACGTGGTGCAGTTGCGCCACCGTATCGCCAAACAGGACACGGAAATGGGTGGCAAGCATATTCGCAAGGGCGACATGGTGCTGATGGTCCACGCCGCCGCCAACCGGGACCCCGGCCACTACGGCTGCCCCGCCCAGGCGGACCTCGGCCGCAAGCTGGCGGCGGACCACCTCGCCTTTGGCCGCGGCCCGCGCTCCTGCGTCGGCGCCCAGCTGGCGCGGGTGGAGATGCGGGAGATCGTCAACGCCGTGCTCGACCGGCTGCCCAATGTGCGACTCGACCCGGAGGCGGCGCCACCCCACTTCGCCGGGTTCTATATTCGCTCCCACCAGCCCCTCAATGTGCGCTGGGATGAGTGCGCACCGTCGTAAATGGCGCTATGGTAGGAAATCACAACTACCTCTCCGGAGGCTGACGGCAGCGGGGCGGCGCGGGTAAGGCGCGGCCCTCGCCAATGCCGCCGGCCCCGGCGACATCCCGGAGCCCGCCATGTCGGTACGCCGCCTCGACCATATCAACATTTGCACCGCGCGCCTGGCGCAATCCATCGCCTTTTACCGGGACGGGATCGGCATGGCGGTGAAGCAGCCGCCGACGACCACCGACCTCAGCCGTGGCGCCTATTGCCACGACTGCGACGATGTGCCGGTGGTACACCTCGTGGCCACCGACAGCGAGGTGCCCGGCGCTGATCCGGTGCGGGGTGCCGCACAGCGGGGCATGATCGATCACTTTGCCCTGCGCTGCGAGGGTTCCCCCGAGGAATACCGGGCGCGGCTCGATGCCCTCGGGCTCGATTACCAGGCCATGGATGTGCCGATGATCGGCCGCCACCTGATTTTCGTCCGCGACCCCAACGGGGTCATGGTGGAGCTGGGTTTTCCCCTGTGCTGAGTGCCAGCCCCTGCCGGAGGATTCTGGCGACCTCAACGCCCCCTTGAAACGCCTTTTCACAGCGATGCCCGTCGCCACCCATGCTCGCTGACAGGGAGCCCCGGCGCGGCATTTTCTTGCCTCTGGTTTGATCACGGATCCCCGCCAGCCAGGGCCTGCCGGGGCGCCCCTTGGCGTCCCGGCGGGGAACTGTATCCAGACGGACATTGTGTCCAGGCCGCGACCAGGCGCGGCTCCGGCGCCTATTCCGCGCCGGGATAGGGAGTACAGTGATTCCATCGCCCGGTGGCCGTGGGTGCAGTTTGGCCCCACGGACATCGACAGGCAGTGGGTGGACAGCAATGTCAAAGGCCCGCCGGCATCGACAGGGCGATTGGCAAGCATGCCGTCATAACGACCATAAAATCATCGCGAAGCACACCTGGAGAGAAGCCATGTCATCGGACAAAAAATACCTGATCCGCCTCGGCGGCAACGCCCTTGCCCTCGCCGTGGCGTCGTCGGCCCTTGCGGCCCCGGCCCTTGCCCAGCAGGGTGCAAGCCAGGGCCTTGAGGAAATCGTCGTCACCGCGCGCCGCACCGAGGAGAGCCTGCAACAGACCCCCGTGGCGGTGACCGCCCTGTCGGCGGAGCGGCTCGCCCTGGCACAGATCGTCGACACCGCGGATATCCAGCGCACCACGCCGAACCTCACCATTGCAACCGGCGCGCCGGCAAGCCCGGGTTTTGCCGTGATTTCCATGCGCGGCCAGAGCAACCTCAACGCCAACAGCGCGTCCGATCCCGCCATCGGCATCTATATCGACGGTGTCTATATTGCCCGTGCCGCCGGGTCCCTGCTCGACCTCGAGGATGCCGAGCGGGTGGAGGTGCTGCGCGGCCCCCAGGGCACCCTGTTCGGGCGCAGCACCACCGGCGGCGCCATCAGTGTCACCACCCAGAAGCCCACCGACAGCTTTGAAGGCGTGGTATCCGCCGAGGTGGGCAACTACAACCACCGCAGTTTCCGCGGCATGCTCAACCTGCCCCTGGTGGACGAGCGTCTCGCCGCCCGCGTCAACTACAAGTACACCGATCGCGATGGCTACGCCGAGAACAAGCTCCTTGGCCAGGACCTCAATGACATGCAGGACAACCAGTTTGTCCGCGGCCAGCTGAAATACACCGACCCCTCCGGCAACTGGGATCTGAACCTCGCGGCGGATTACAACGAATACAAAACCGGCGGCCAGATGATCGGCGTTGCCGGGATCAACCCCATCGGGCCGGCGGCCGCCATCCCCGGGCTGATCAACCAGCTCAATAACTATGTCCAGACCAGCTCCAGCTGGTACGACAACTACGGCCAGCAGGTGACTCAAACCTACCCGGGCTGGTATCCCCACGAGGCCTTCGAGGCATTTGGCTATTCGGCAACCCTCAACGTCGACCTGGGTTTTGCCCAGCTGGAGTCCATCACTGCCTACCGCGAGCTGGATACCTTCGGCTCCAACGACCTGGACGGCACGCCGATCGGCCTGATTTATTCCATGACCGAGTACACCCAGGACCAGATCTCCCAGGAGTTGAAGTTTTCGGGTGATCTCAGTGACAGGCTGAGCTGGGTGGGTGGGGTGTATTACTTCAAGGAAACGGGGGATGAGAGCTCCATTTCCCAGGCCTTCCAGGTTTTCAATACACCGCCCACCCGCAACCTGGGTGATGTGGAAAGCACTTCCAAGGCCGTCTACGGCCAGCTGTATTACAACCTGACCGACGACCTGCGCCTGACCGCCGGTTATCGCAAGACTTGGGATGAGCGCATTGCCGTCATCAAGAACAAGAACCCCTTTCTGCCGGTGGAAGTGTGCTCGGTGCCCGCGCCCCAGCGGGACGACGGCGTAACCTGCCGCCAGACCCGGGAGGTGAAGTTTGACTACCCGGCCTACGTGGTGGGCGTCGATTATCAGTTGACGGACGACATCTTCCTCTACGCCAATACCAGCGAGGCGAGCATGTCCGGTGGCTGGAACCTGCGCCTGGGTTCCGCCCCGGCGTTCGAGCCCGAGGAAAACCGCGCCATGGAAGTGGGTATCAAGGCGGACTGGCTCGATAGTCGGCTGCGCACCAACCTCGCCATCTTCCGCAACAAGGGGTCGGATGTGCAGCGGGTGGTCAATACGGTGTTCGACGCCGGCTTTGGCCCCCAGACCACCTCCTTCGTGAACAACGCCGGTGACACCGTCATCGACGGCGCCGAGCTGGAAATTACCGCCCTGCCCTGGGAAGGCATGACCCTGACCGCCGCCATCGGTTTCTCCGATGGGGAGTACGAAAGTGGCAGCTTCAAGGAATTGCAGCGGGTGAATGCGCCGACCACCACGGTGGGATGTACCCCCGCACCGGGGGCGGGGACAGGACGCATCCCGGCCACGGCGGTGGATTGCGAGGTGGACAGAAGCGGCGAGATCATCCCCACCCTGCCGGAGTGGACGTTCAGCTTCGCCGCCACCCAGGTGGTGCCCACCCAGCTGGGTGAACTGACGCTCCATGCGGACTACTCGTTCATTGACGAGCAGGTGTTCGCGCCCTCCTCGGCGGCCACCCAGCAGCCTGCGGCGGTACAGGCGGCCTATGCCCAGGCGAACCGCTATAACACCATGGACTCCCGCACCATCGTCAACGCCAAGGCCAGCCTCGCCGTCGAGAATACCGGCTTCACGGTATCCCTCTGGGGACGCAACCTGGGGGATGAGCAGTACGTCAGCCGTCCCCAGGACTTCTACGTCGGCCTCGGCCTTGGCGCCACCTTTGTCGGCGACCCGAGAACCTACGGCGTCACCGTCGACTACCGGTTCGAATAAGCCCTGATACTCGTAAAAAAACGGCAGGTCAGCGCTGACCTGCCGTTTTTTTTTGCAGCTGCGACTGGCCTCAGTCGAGCGGATCGAGGCGCACGTGGGCGGCGGAGATGCCCATGGCGGTGTCGCCGTAAACCTGTACCTTGCGTTCGATCTGGTTGGAGAAATACTGGATCAGGGCGGCGCTGTGTTCGGCACCCTCCCGCTGCACGAAGGCTTCCATGCGGGCATCGAGCTGCGCCGGGTCGTCGCAGCGCTCCCCGAGGAAGGCCACCGCCTCGTCGGCGGAGAGGCGGTGCAGTTCGGCGTCGTAGCGCTCCACCCGGGCAATGTATTCGGCGAGACGCTGGGCCGCCGTCTTGCTGGCCTGTTGCACCTCGTCGGCGACACCGATCTGGGCGATGGCATCCGCCAGCATCTTCATCAGCGGCGCGTTGACGCTCTCCGGCGCCACCACCGGCGCCGGGGCCTTCAGCTCGACGCCGATGCAGTCGGCAAGCACCAGGATCAGGGAGCGGCGCAGGGCCAGATCCCACTCGGTGTAGACATCGTTGGGTTCGCCGGGCTGGGGGTTGCCCATGGCGCCCACGAACTGCATGCAGGCCACGGTGGCGAACAGGGTGTGGTGGTAGCGCATCACCGTGCGGTCGAAATCCCCCGTCACTTCGCCGTAGTAGCGGCAGAGGTTGCTGATCTCATCCCCCATATGTTCCACCGACTGGCGCATGGCCATGGTGGCGAGGTCGGTCATGGGGTCGCCCACCATGGCGAATTCAAAGTCGTAGAGGGCGGTGATCCTGCCGTTCTCGAACAGGAACTGGCCGGCATCAAAGGCGATGAAGCTCGGCCTGGTGCGGTGTTGCGGCACCTTGGCCCGAAGCCACGCCAGGGCGAACTCGATCAGCGGTTCGGGCCTTTTCTTGTGGCGCTCGTAGAGTGGCAGGTAGGCGTTGACACCCGCGAGGGCTATGGCCTCGGCGCCCTCGGGAATGCTGATGCCACGGGCCGCGAACGCCTCCAGGGGCAGGCGGTGCATGGCGGCGATGGCATCGATGTACTGACGGGCGATGGCGCGCCGCTCCTCGTCGCTGGCGGCGGTGGAAACGTCCCGGGTGCCCGGCACAGTCTCCATGATGATGGCCACGGGGTCCTCGCACATGCCGTAGATCTTCGGCGCCGGGATACCGTGCTCCCCCAGCACCTCGAGGATGTCGGCTTCCCGCTTGAGATCGGGGAAGGGCAGCACGTCGCTCTGGCGGTCGCCGCGGATATGGATATGGAGGATTTCGCCGTCGCGGTCCACATCGACAAACCAGGCGGGCCGCCAGCGGATCTGGCGCTCCATGGCGATCACCTTGCCGCCGGTGAGGCGCTCCACGCAGGCGCGCAGTTTGGTTTCGTCGCTGGAGGCGGCCTCGGGCCGGGTCGCGGTGTCGCTGCTCATGGCATTACCTGCTGGTTGTGGTTATGTTCCCGGTCCGCGGCGTCGGCCGGTGGCAAGGGCCGGGGGCGTTGGATGATAAGACGCAGGTTCGATTTACGTCAAACGCATTACGTTTCGGCGACAGGCTTTGCGGCTCGGCGATAGCCTTGGCCGGCATTGGGCATTTGGGCAATGGGGAAAACGAAGAAAGGCCTGTATTCTGGGAATACAGGCCTTTCGATGATTGGTGCCCAGGAGAGGACTTGAACCTCCACGACCTTTCGATCACTAGCACCTGAAGCTAGCGCGTCTACCAGTTCCGCCACCTGGGCTTCGAGGGAAGCGGTTGGCTTCCGTCGAGGCGCGCACTTTACTGAGCAGGCCTGGGATTGTCAATTCTCCGCGGCAAAAAATCTGTTACTCTTTAGGGACAATATGACCCCAAGAGAAATGTCCTTGAAAAAACCACAGTTACCCGTGGACCCCAATGCCGCCCGCGAGGCGGAAAAGTACGACAAACCCATCCCCAGCCGCGAATTCATTCTCGACCTGCTGCGCGACAGCGTCGGCCCCCTGACCCACGAGGAGTTGTGCGAGGCCCTGGCCATTCGCGACGAGGACGGCATCGAAGCGTTGCGCCGCCGGCTAGGTGCCATGGTGCGGGACGGCCAGCTGGTGAGCAACCGCCGCGGTGGCTACGGCACCCTCGACAAGATGAGCCTGTTGAAGGGCCGGGTGGTGGGCCACCCCGAAGGCTTCGGCTTCGTGGTCACCGGCGAGCCCCAGGATGTCTTCCTGTCCAGCCGCCAGATGCGCCGGGTGTTCGACGGCGACGAGGTGCTGGTGCGCATCGCCGGCCACGACCACCGGGGGCGCCCGGAGGGGTCCATCGTCGAGGTGCTGGCCCACAACACCACCAAGGTGGTGGGCCGCTATTTCGTCGAGAGCGGCCTGTATTTTGTGCGCCCCGACAACCCCCGCATCAGCCAGGACATCATCATTCCGCCGGAGAACAGCGGTGGCGCGACGAGCGGCCAGATGGTGCTCGCCGCCGTCACCAGCCAGCCGTCCCGCCAGCATCTGCCCATGGGGCGGATCATCCAGGTGCTCGGCGAGCACCGCGCCCCGGGGATGGAGATCCAGCTGAGCCTCCACAACTACAACATTCCCCACGAGTGGCCGACGGATATCGCGCCGGAGCTCGACGCCATTGCCGCCGAGGTGCAGGCCCGGGACAAGGCCAACCGCATCGACCTTCGCCACCTCGACTTCGTCACCATCGACGGCGAGGACGCGAAGGACTTCGACGACGCCGTGTATTGCGAGCCCCTCAAGAAGGGCGGCTGGCGGCGTCTGAAGGGCGGCTGGCGGCTGCTGGTGGCGATCGCCGACGTCTCCCACTACGTGCGCCCCGGCACCGCCCTCGACAAGGAGGCCTGGAAGCGGGGCACCTCGGTGTACTTCCCCGGCCAGGTGGTGCCCATGCTGCCGGAGAAGCTGTCCAATGGGCTGTGCTCCCTCAATCCCCAGGTGGACCGGCTGTGCATGGTGTGCGAGATGACCGTGCTGCCGGACGGCTCGGTCAAGGATTTCCAGTTCTTCGAGGCGGTGATGCACTCCCGCGCCCGGCTCACCTACACCCAGGTGGCGGGCATGATTGCCCAGAAGGGCGACGCCGAAAGCCCCATCCGCAAGCAGTTCCAGGCGGTGGTGGAGCGGGTCGATCATCTCCACGACCTCTACAAGGCGCTGCGGGCCGCCCGGGACAAGCGCGGCGCCATCGACTTCGAGACGGGGGAAACCCGCATCCTGTTCGACGGTCAGCGCAAGATCGAGCAGATCATCCCCCAGGTGCGCACCGAGGCCCACATGCTCATCGAGGAGTGCATGTTGGCGGCCAATGTCTCGGCCGCGACCTTGCTCGAGAAGTGCAAGGTGCCGGTGCTGTACCGGGTGCACGAGGGGCCGCCGGCGGAGAAGCTGGAGCGGCTGCGGGAGTTTCTCGCCGAGCTGGGGCTTGGCCTTGGCGGCGGAGACTCGCCCACCCCGAAGGATTATCAGAAGGTGCTCGACCAGGTGGCCGGGCGCCCCGACGCCCACGTGATCCAGCAGGTGATGCTGCGCTCCATGAGCCGCGCCGACTACCGTCCCGAGAACGAAGGCCACTTCGGCCTCAATTACCAGGCCTACACCCACTTCACCTCGCCGATCCGCCGCTACCCCGACCTGTTGGTGCACCGCGCCATCCGCAGTCTGCTGCGGGGCAAGAAGCGCAGCCGTCACCTGTTGCGCGCCGAGGGCGCGGAGCCGTTGAGCGCCGCCCAGTCCTACCCCTACAACGACACCTGGATGGCGGAGGCGGGGGACCATGCATCCTTCACCGAGCGCCGCGCCGACGAGGCCACCCGGGATGTGGAGACCTGGCTCAAGTGCGAGTATCTGCTCGACAAGGTGGGCGAGGAGTTCAACGGGGTAGTGACCTCGGTGGTGGGTTTTGGCCTCTTCGTCGAGCTCGATGACCTCTATGTCGAAGGGCTGATCCACATCACCGGGCTGCCCAAGGATTACTACTACTTCGAGGCCGCCCATCACCGCCTGGTGGGTGAGCGCACGCGCCGCACCTTCCGCCTCGGCGACCGGGTGCGGGTGCGGGTCAGCCGCGTCGACCTGGAGGAGCGCAAGGTGGATTTCGACCTTCTGGAGGATCTCTCGGCCAAGGGCGCCAGGACCAAGGCGAGCCCCGAGCCGGAACGCAGCCGGAGTCGCAAGCCCCGCAAGCCCGGTGGTGCCGACTCGGCATCCAGGGGAGAGGCCGGGGCCAAGTCCGCTGGTGGCAGGGGTGGCAAGGGCGGTGGTGGGAAAACACCGAGGGGTGATCAGCCGCCCCGTTCCGGGGACAGGTCCGATGGCGCTGCCCCAGACAAGCCCCCGGGCAAGCGCCGGCGCAGGCGGTAGGCACCATGGTGACATCATCCGCCAAGTCCGCTCCCGGGGAGTGGGTCTACGGCTTGCATTCCGTGCAGGCGCTGCTCAAGACCGAGCCCGGGAGGGTGCGGGAGCTGCGTCTCTTGCGGGGCCGTCACGACCAGCGCCTCAACAAGGTCCGCGCCCTCGCGGAGCAGCACCAGATCACCATCATCCACGCCACTCGCGATGAGTTGGAGGCCCTTGCCCCCGGCAATCACCAGGGGGTGGTTGCGCTGTGCGAGAGCGGCGAGGTGCGGGACGAGCACTTCCTGTTCGAGCATCTGGCCGCCCTCGGCCATCCGCCGTTGCTGCTGGTGCTTGACGGCATCACGGATCCCCATAATCTCGGGGCCTGCCTGCGCACCGCCGATGCGGCCGGCGTCGACCTGGTGATCGCCCCCAAGGACAACTCCGTGGGCATCACCGCCACGGTGCGCAAGGTGGCGAGCGGCGCCGCCGAGACAGTCCCCTTCGTGGTGGTCACCAACCTGGCGCGCACCCTGAAGCAGCTCCAGGGCGCGGGGATGTGGATCATCGGCACCGATGGCGAGGCGCCCGTTACCGTTTATCAGGCGGATCTCAAGGGGCCGCTGGCGCTGGTGATGGGGGCGGAGGGCAAGGGCATGCGTCGCCTCACCCGGGAAACCTGCGATGGGTTGGTGAAACTGCCCATGGCGGGCTCGGTGAGCAGTCTCAACGTCTCCGTGGCGGCGGGTATCTGCCTTTATGAAGCGGTGCGCCAGAGGGCGGGGGCGCCTCGACAATAACAGCCAGGAGGCCAGGGGATCATGACCCGACGCTGGATGACCGTGCCCAACGCCCTCAGCGGACTGCGTATCCTGCTGGTGCCGGTATTGCTGCTGTGCGCCTGGCATCAGCAGCAGGGGCTGTTCCTGTCGGTGCTGGCGCTATCCCTGCTGTCCGACGCCTTCGACGGCTATTTTGCCCGCCTCCTGCACCAGGAGTCGGATTTCGGTGCCCGTCTCGACAGCTGGGGGGATCTGTTCACCTACGGGGCGATGATCATCGGCCTCTACCTGGCCTGGCCCGGGGTGTTCCACCGGGAGCTCGGCTTTCTGGCCCTCGGCATCGGCTTTTACCTGCTGCCCACCACGGCGAGTCTCATCAAGTTCGGCGAACTGCCGAGTTATCACACCTGGGCCGCCAAGCTTGCCGCCCTGATGCTGGCGCCCGGCTATTACCTCCTCACCCTGTTCGACAGCGCCCTGCTGTTCCGGGCGGTGATCATCTTTCACGGCTGGGTGGCGGTGGAGGGGGTGCTGATCGTGCTCACCCTGGAGCGCAATCAGTTCAATGTGCCCACCTTCATTCACGCCCGCACCCTGACACGCCGTGCCCGGGCTTCCCTGGCACTGCGCAAGGAAAAACGCCGCGCCCGCCGCGCGAGGCGGCGGGGCGAGGAGTAGCGGCGTTATTCCCCGTCGCGACCGAGGGGGAATATGCAGTGTTTGGCGAAGTCGCTGGCCTCGTTGACGGTCCAGTCCCCGGAGGGCTTTTCCTTCATGGCGGCACACCACTTCTCGCTGCCCACTTCCGGGGCGCAACCCCCCAAAAGTCCAAGGGCAAGCAACAGGGCAAAGGCAGGCAGTTGATGTTCCCGGCTTGTCATTTTTGGTTTTCCTTGGCGGTTACTCGGCATTGCAGGTTGCCGGTATCGTACCAGCTGCCGGAAGTCTATTCACCATCGGGCCTTGAACACTCTGGCATTTTCCTTGAGCGCCCGGTCAGTCTCAGCTCGCCTGCTCATGGGGGATCGTGAAACTCCCCTCGGAGCCGAGCGCCGTCAGGGGCGGTACGTAGGCGTATCCCAGCGCCGCGGCCACTGCCGCGCAGGTGATCTTGCCCTGATGGACATTGAGCCCATTGAGCAGGTGCGGGTTACTCTCCAACCCGCTGATCACACCCTGCCTCGCCAGTGTCAGCACATAGGGCAGGGTGGCGTTTGTCAGGGCGAGGGTCGACGTCTGGGCGACGGCCCCGGGCATGTTGGCCACGCAGTAATGAATGATGCCGCCACGATGGCCCTGCCATTGACGACAATCCGTGCGCCGGCGTGGACGCACTGCCCGTCGCTGAAGCCGCTGCCGATGCCTGCGGCGCTCTCCACCAGGACGCTGTTTCCCTGGGCGCACAGCTCGCACACACCTGCAAGACTCATGCTTACCTAGTATTCGTGGTTTTTTATTTCCTTGGGAATGCCAATCAGCGTCCTCGTCCCATTAAAAAGGCTGATTGAATGCCCATTCAGTATAAGAACACTTGCATAAAAATTAATCGAGCGGACGCTGATGCCCGTTAAGCGAGCTGTATCAGAACCCGAAAAATCCAGGGCAAATTAGCGAATAATTCGGCGAAACGTCTTCTCTGCGATTCGGGAGCGGCGATAGAAGCTATTTTTCGATTTAATTTCATAAGGTTGGCATAATTTAGTCGATGCTTAACTTGCTAAGGCCCTCAGGAGATATCATGACATCGAGAATTCTGTCTCATCACGCAGGTGTGTCGGGGGTTACCCGGCGCAGGTTCGTCACGGGTTTGGCACTCGGGACTGCCTCCCTCGGGCTTTCGGGGGGGCTGACCTGGGCCGGTAAGGCACCCACCGCGCCCCTGTCGCCGCAAACCCTGAGGGGCAACAGGTTCAATCTGGACGTCGGCTATGCCCGAGTCAATTTCACTGGCAGGGAACGCACGGCGGTCACGGTCAACGGTACCTTGCCGGCGCCGGTGTTGCGTTGGCGGGAAGGGGAGCGGGTAACCCTCCGGGTCAACAATCACCTGGCGGAGGACACCTCCATTCACTGGCACGGCCTGATCCTGCCGGCCAACATGGACGGTGTGCCCGGCCTCAGCTTCGACGGCATCAAGCCCGGTGGTTACTACGAATACAGCTTTGATCTGGTACAGAACGGCACCTACTGGTATCACAGCCATTCCGGATTTCAGGAGCAGTTGGGCCACTACGGTGCCATCATCATCGATCCCGCCGGCGAAGATCCCATCCGGGCGGACCGGGATTACGTGGTGTTGCTCTCCGACTGGTCGGATCAGTCCCCCGAGTCCATAGTCCGCACCCTCAAGATCCAGCCCCACTACTACAACACCCACGAGCGCACCCTCGCAGACCTGTACCGGGATATTCGGGAAAAGGGCGTGCGGGCCACCTGGAACGAGCGCCTGATGTGGAACAAGATGGCCATGACGGATCGGGATATTTCCGACGTCACCGGTTACACCTACACCTTCCTGATGAACGGCTGTACTCCGGCGCAGGGGTGGTTCGGGCAATTCGGCAGGGGCGAGACCGTGCGCCTGCGTTTTATCAACGGCTCCGCCATGACGTTCTTCGATGTGCGCATTCCCGGATTGAAGATGAAGGTGCTGGCCGCGGATGGGCAGTACATCGAACCGGTGAGTGTGGACGAATTTCGCATTGGTGTCGCCGAGACCTACGACGTGCTGGTTGAGCCGGATGGGGACATGGCCTATACGGTTTTTGCCCAGGCCATGGACCGCAGCGGCTATGCCCGGGGCACCCTCGCCCCGGATCCCTCCATGCACGCTGTCATTCCGGAAATGGACCCGAACCCGATCCTTTCCTATCGGGACATGGGTATGTCCCAGGACGCCCATGCCGGTCACGGCGCTCAGGTGGCGCCCGTGGCGAAGGCCGTTGACCCCCACGCCGGCCACGGCGGCCAGGCGGGGCATCGGATGGGGGGGAGTGGGGGCGGTCATCAGGGCCATCGGCCCGCTCCCTCCCACGATGGTCACGGGGGGCATGGGCAGGGCGTGACAAAACCTGCGATGGGGTCCGGCAAGGCCGGGTTCGGCAGCGCCAGTCCCCTCGTTCACGGTCCCGCGGAGTTCGGCCCCCATGTGGATATGCGCGCCGAAGCACCCGGGTACCGGCTCGACGACCCGGGGGTGGGCCTTCGGGACCATCAGGCGCTGTATGGCAGGAAG
>Ga0265293_10000284_pt1 | contig 125485 bp, 111 predicted proteins | sample Munlanlewell138R_FD_192505 | JGI IMG/M metagenome (GOLD analysis project Ga0265293, IMG submission 192505) | Leachate microbial communities from a municipal landfill in Southern Ontario, Canada - Leachate well 138R | ecosystem: Engineered > Solid waste > Landfill > Unclassified | place...
GGGAACGGGGACGCTCGGTCGGGGCTTCCCGCTGGACTTCCTTCACTTCCCTTTGGAATTCCTTTACCTGCTCGTCGGTCATTTTCGGAATCGGCCAGATCAGGTTCAAGAGGTACATCTGTCCCATCTGCATGACCGACTGGTAAATCCAGTACAGGCCCAGTGCCGCCGTGAGCATGAAGGAAAAGACCAGGCTCATCAGGGGCATCATGGTCTCCATAATCTGACCGGATCTCTGCTGGTCTTCAGTCTGTCCCGAAAGCTCTGCTTGCAGGTTCCCCGACAGCTTTTTGGACAGCTTCATGGAGAGCCAGGATGTGAGCAGCACAAAAACCGGGACCAAAATCAGCCAGGACTTGAAATTGGGGGTCAGGGAAAAGTCAAGGCCGAACAACGTGAAACTGGGGAGCTGTGAGAAGTCCTCTGCCAGCCCGGTAAAGGAAGAGGGATTCGCCTGAATGGTGGAGGTGAGCTTGATTTGGTCAATGCCCTTGATGGCACTCCAAGCCACCTTCTCACCGACCTCCAGCGTTTTCCCCTCCATCAAGCCCAGCTCAACGGCTTTATTGTAGAGCACTGCCACCGTTTTTTCGGAAAAGCGGGAAATATAGATCAGCGGGTGACGGATGATGCGATACAGTGCCAGAATGATGGGCATCTGGAGCAGTAAGGGCAAGCAACCGGAGAGGGGGGAGTACCCCTCTTTGGTCTGCAAGTCCATCAGCTCCTGCCGCTTTTTCTTGAGGGTGACCTCATCGTTCCTGCCCTTGTATTTTTTCTCAATCAGGGCGATTTTCGGCCGCAGCAGGGCACCTTTGACTTGATTTTTCTGTTGCTTGATGGACAGGGGAAAGAGGACAATCTTGACGGCGATGGCGAACAAGAACAGCGCCAGCGCATAGTTTCCCCCGCTGATCTGACTGAAAAAGCGGATGGCGTACCCAAAAGGTACGTAGATAATATCCATGATATTCATGCGATTTGATTCCTATCGTTTGTTTCTCTCTCCTCCTCCGACAGACCGAGTTTCACACGTTTGAACCCTTTGCTTGGCACGGGGTCATAGCCCCCGCCGCCAAAAGGATTGCAGCGTAGCACACGCCCCAGCGACAGCAGGAATCCCGCAAAAAAGCCTCGCCGTTCAAATGCCGTCAGGGCATAGGCGGAACAGCTGGGATAAAATCGACAACAAGGCGGTTTGAGAGGGGAGATGCATTTTCGGTAAAACCGAATCAACGCAATACAGATTTTTTTCATGTTTGTAATAATCCGATTTTTTGCAAGGCGTAGCGCAATTCGCTCGCGACCTGAGGGCTTTTCATATCGGTCATAGCGCCTCTGGCGGCGATGACAACCAAAAAACCCGTTTTGATCGTGACTTGCTTTGCCACTTGACGGTACGCCTCCCGCAGGACACGGCGTACCCGGGAGCGGACCACCGCACCGCCCATCTTTTTAGAGACGGTCAACCCTATCCGGTTGACCCTCATGCGTTGCGGATGCGCCTTTTGCAGGCGTGCCGCTTGGTAGTCAGGGAGCACATACACAGCGATTGCGGGAGTCACATAGCGCTTTCCCTTGGCATATGCCTTCTGAAACAGGTGGTTTTCCGTAATGGCTTTGAATTTCATACAGGTTCTCCCGTCAAGTGGCGAAAAGATGAACAGTGTTCCCCCTCGTGGGGCGGTGCAGAGGGGACGGGTACGCACGGCAGCGAAAAGACGCTTCCGGCCCATCATTTGCAAGGGGAGACCGGTATCATTCACTCTACAATCAACATAGTGAAGGATGAATGCTTGATGCACCATTCATCGTGCAATGATCGTGCGACAAAGCCGACTGCCCAAAGAAGGGCGGCGGTGCCCGGCGGCAGGTGTTTACCCACCGGCAAACACCCGCGGGTGCGCCGCACGGGGGCGGCAGGGCGGCTAACAAAAAATACCGATAAAGCACATCCCGTGGTTTTATCGGTGATTTTTAGCAGCTTTGTCACGAGAAAGCTCTATTAGTAGGTAAGCTCTGCTCTACCCTTGGCGCGTCTTCTTTTGAGGACTTTTCTGCCGTTGGCAGTCGCCATTCTTTTCCGAAAGCCGTGTTCAATTTTTCTGGTTTTTTTCTTGGGCTGATAGGTTCTTTTCATGCTGACAACCTCCTTCGCTTGGTTTTTCGTGACTCACATGATGGCGCACAGGCGCCCTTTATGGACGGCGGCTGAGGCCGCAGGCATATCTCCGGTTAAGCCAAACATAATTATACTATTCTTTAGGTAGCTTGTCAACTCTTTTTGCAAATTTTCATGCGCGGCACACCCCCGGCCGCGCCACTGTCCGGTTTTTTCGGCGCTTTTCGTCCGGCTTGCCCACAAATCGCGTGCTCCCGCATGCCGGCAACAGGCGGGGACTGCTCCGGCGGGTCGGTATCAGAAAGGGACTGATGGCGTGGTGCCATCAGTCCCGAGTGACCTTTACCAAGGTAAAAACTCTCTGCCCTTCAGCTTGCACATGGCTTCAATGAAGAAGTAGTCTCCGTAAATGATGGGCAAGTGCACACCACGGTCATAAGCTTCCGTCCCCATCAGCACCAGCGCATCCTGCCTGTCGGTCCAGTCGCAACACTTCGCGTCTACGGCGCGCAGGGTTTTGATGGCGGCATCCATATACATTTTCTGCTCAAACTCAGGGACATGCTTTGCGATTTCAATGAGTCCGCAAGCCGAAATACCGGCGGCGGTACTGTCGTACTGGACCGGTTCCTCCGGTGCGCGGTAGTCGGCCAGAGGCAGATACCCGGTGGTCGCCACGTTGGCAATGTAGTAGTGAGCCAGCCGCTTGGCAGCGTCCAGATACTCCTGCTTTTCCGTGTGGATATAGGAGAGGATGAAGCCATACAGCCCCCATGCCAACCCGCGGGACCAGCAGGACCCCACGGCAATACCCTGCCCGCCAAAGGTCTCTATCACTTCGCCGGTAGAGAGGTCATGGCTGCAAATATGCACCGTGCTGCCGTCCGGTCTCACATGGTCGCGCAGTGCCATGTCGGCATACGCCATGCCGATTTGCTTGTAACGGGTATCCCCGATTTCTCTGGACGCCCAGTAGAGCAGGGGAATGTTCATCATACAGTCAATGATGGTCCACCCCTCTCTTTCCTTCCCGTTCCAACTGCGGATGAAGTCGCCGCTTAGATTGTAACGGGAGGCGAGCAGAGCCGCCGCGTACAGGTTGCGTACGCGCGACTTTTTGTTGCCGGTCAGGCGGTAGGATACCCCGCTCATGATGTGCCACATGAAGCCCGTGTCATGGTGCAGCTTGTCAAAGTCCTCAAAGGCCGCATCCATCATCTGCTCGGCGTTCTCGGCGGTGGTGCGGTACTCCTGGTTGCCGGTTGCCTCATACAGCAGCCAGTTCAGGCCGCCCCAGAAGCCGTTGGTCCACCAGGTGATCCCCTTGAACTCGGGAGCGGTGTGGCTGTCGTGCACACCGTCAATGGAGGTGTAGGGGATCTTGTCGCGGCTGCGCAGGGTCACTTTGGACATTTTCGCATCAATTTTGGCGAAAGTCTCATCGATCCAGGGTTGGTTGCGCTCAATCATTTTCTGATACATACAAATTCTCCTTACGGCTGTTTGCCAATATAAGCTAAAATACCGCCATCTACATAGAGGATGTGGCCGTTGACAAAGTTGGACGCCTCCGAGGCCAGGAACACGGCAGGACCGATCAGATCCTCCGGGGTGCCCCAGCGTCCTGCGGGGGTTTTGGCAAGGATGAAGGAATCAAAGGGATGAGGACTTCCGTCCGGCTGCTTCTCGCGCAGGGGAGCGGTTTGCGGGGTGGCAATATAGCCGGGGCCGATGCCGTTGCACTGGATATTGGCGCCGCCGTACTCCGAGCAAATGTTTTTGGTCAGCATCTTCAGCCCGCCCTTGGCTGCCGCATAGGCGGAGACGGTTTCCCGCCCCAGCTCGCTCATCATCGAGCAGATGTTGATGATTTTGCCCTGCCCTTTTTTAATCATGGAGGGGATCACGGCTTTGGACACGATGAAAGGCGCGTTCAGGTCCACGTCGATCACCTGTCTGAAATCAGCCGCGCTCATCTCAATCATGGGGATGCGCTTGATGATGCCGGCGTTGTTGACCAAGATGTCGACGACCCCGACCTCTTTCTCGATGGCGGCGATCATGGCGTTCACTGCCGCCTCATCGCATACGTCACACACATAGCCGTACGCCTTGATGCCGTCCTGCCGATAGGTTTCCAGTGCTTTGTCCACAGACTCCTGCTTCAGGTCGTTGAACACGATGGTAGCACCGGCTGCAGCCAACCCCTTGGCAATGGCGTAACCGATGCCGTAGCAGGCGCCGGTGACCAGCGCGACTTTTCCGTCTAAGCGAAACATATCTTTTCTCCTCACATTTTGTCGGTTGGGTTAGCGCAGGTCTTTGGTGTCCACAAAGTCCATATCGGTGAACTCCTGGTTCTCACCGCACATGGCCCAGATGAAGGTGTAGTTGCGGGTACCCACGCCGCTGTGGATGGACCAGCTGGGCGAGATGACGGCCTCCTCGTTGTGCATGATGATGTGACGGGTTTCGGTGGGCTCGCCCATCATGTGGAAGACCACATCATCCGGCCCGATATCGAAATACAGGTACACCTCCATGCGTCTGTCGTGGGTGTGGGTGGGCATGGTGTTCCAGTTGGAGCCGACTTCCAGCTCGGTCAGCCCCATGGCGAGCTGACAGGACTGCATGACCTCAGGGTGAATGTACTGGTTGATGACACGCTTGTTGCAGGCCTCTGCCGAGCCGGTCGGCACTTTCTTTGCCTTGGTAATGTCAATTTTGCGGATGGGATAGGCGGTGTGCGCGGGGCAGGAGCTGATGTAGAATTTAGCGGGCTTTTCGGGGTCGACGCTCTGAAAGGTCAGCTCTTTGTTGCCCATGCCGACGTAAATGCCGTCCCGGGGATTCATTTCGTACACCGTCCCGTCAATGGTGATGATGCCCTTGCCGCCGATGTTGATACAGCCCATTTCACGGCGCTGTAGGAAATAGTCTGATGCAAGTTCCTTGCCCGCCTCCAGCTTTAACGTCTGGTACACGGGCATGAGTCCGCCCGTGATGATGCGGTCGATGTGGCTGTACACCATGCGAATGTTGTCCTTGGTGAACAGACCTTTGATGTGGAATTCTTCTCTGAGCCGTTCAGTGGTGTAGTAGCGGACATCCTTGGCGTTTGCCGCTTGTCTGATTTCCATGGTTTCGGTTTCCTCCTTTAGATGGCATCCGTACACTTCCAGTTGCGACAGCGCAGCCCAGGAAAGCGGGTAGGATACTTGTTTGAAGTTATGCAAAAATACAGTTTGCGTCACAATGGGTTCAAAGGTGAGTGCCTGTCCCTCTGCCGTCCCCTCCAGCTTAGCCTGCACAACAGAGCCGTCGGAAAAGGCGACATCGATGCTCTTCCAGAAGGTATCGTGCGGAAAATCCGCCCGTAGGAAAAAGACAATCTTGTCCACCTTGACCGGCCGGCCAAAGTCCAGCGTATAGGTCAGGTCCTCCCGCGCGCCGCCCGCCCAGGAATGGTAGGGGTAGGCACCGTGCCCGGTGTTCTCACAAACGCCGTCAATGGCGTTGCGTTCAAAAAAGCTGGGGTCCCCCCGCGTCACGAAATTGGCGCCGGCATGAGGGTAGTATTTGGCGGGCCCCTGGCGGTCATGCGCATTGAGCGCAATGTTGCCGTAGGCGTAAATCTCCTCCTCGAACGGCTCGCTCACCGCGATGGTGTGGCTCTCCCCCGTGAAGGCTTCCTTGCCGTACCCGCCATTACGCAACGGCCCAAAGGGAATCTCAAACTCCAGCCGCCCCCCCGGCACATACAAAAGGCTCTCCGCCAGGCATTCATCCAGTTTGGTGCGTAAAAACTGCCCCTCGCTCATCTGTACCCGAATGCAGTCGCCCTCGCGGTAGGGTGCCCGGTACTCTGCCCGTATGGAGCTGCCCTTTTCCTCGAAAACCACCTCTTTGTTGACATTGAGCACCTGCAAAGTCAGCATAGACCCTCGCTCCCTCGCTTTTTCTCTCATGCTTCCATTGTACCATATTTAAATTGCAAATTTATTGCAGAAATGTTAATTGATATTGCAAAGTTCACCATTTTGTGTTATCATAAGGCCACTTGGGCGGCACCGCGCATCAGCGCTGTACGCCTCTGTCAAAAGTATACCATATTGCGCAGAGAAAGGCAATGCATGAAGTCATGTTTTTATGAAAGCTGCCGCGACGCCGTGCAGGCGGCGGGCAAGGAGCAGGGGTACGGCGTCTACTACTCCGACCGGCAGGAGCCCGACCAGCAGCTGCACATTCACGAGTGCTGTGAGGTGCTGCTCTGCCTGTCGGGGGGCAAGACCTTTTTGATTGACGGGCAGGTCTATGATGTGCAGGACCGGGACCTGTTTGTCATCAACCAGTTTGAGGTGCACAAGATCACCTTTGACCCTCATTGTTATTTTGTCCGCTATATCCTGCAGGTCAATCCGACCTTCCTCTATGCCCACTCCACCGAAAATACCCGGCTGACCCAGTGCTTTTTCGGGCGGGAGGAGGGCGCACCCGCCAAAATATCACTGACGGAGGACGCCTGTCAACAGCTTGTCTCTTTGTTTGAGCAACTCAAAGAGGAGCGCGCATACGGCGGGGACCTCTATCAAAAAATGACAGTGATGGAGATTTTGATTGAAATCAACCGCCTTTTCGCCACCCATTTGGAGGGCTGGGCGGGCGAGGAGGGACACCGCACCATTCAGGCGGCCATTGACTATATCAATGAAAACTATGCCAAACCACTCACCCTGCAAAGCGTCGCCAAGCAGGTATACATATCGGTCAACCAGTTAGGCCGTCTGTTCAACCGCTATGGCGGCACCACCGTCTCCCGCTACATTGTCTCCAAACGCATCACAGAGGCGAAAAAGCGCCTGCTGGCGGGTCTGTCCATCACCGACACCGCCTACCAGTGCGGATTTAAGGACTATGCGAACTTTATCCGCGTGTTCAAAAAGCATGTCGGGCTCCCCCCCGGCCAGTACAGCCGCCAGTCCCGGCCGGCGAAGTAGCCCCACCGGAGCTGTGCGCCGTTCCCGGTAGCAGGATTTTCCCGGAGAAATTGAGCAAAACCTTTGGGAAGCCTTTACAAGCGCCCTGAAATATGCTATGATAACCTATTGAAACACACCGAATTTACCGATGATGAAAGAGAAGTTTGGAGGCCTCATGCCACACCGCTACCGTGTCGGGCTCTACACATTAGGCTGCAAGGTTTCCCAGTATGAAACAGAAGCCATAGCCGAGGATTTTGTCAAACACGGTTTTGTCGAGTGCCCCTTTGACCAACCCTGTGACATCTATGTCATCAACACCTGCACCGTCACCGCCGAAAGCGACCGCAAATCCCGGCAGATGATTCGCCGCGCCATCCGGCAAAACCCCGCCGCGCGGGTGATGGTCGTCGGCTGCAGCGCGCAAAGCCACAGTGCCGCCATGGCCGCCATCCCCGGCGTTGCCTTTGTCGGCGGTTCCTATGGCAAGATGCGGCTGGCCGAGCGTGCCCTGTCACTGTTGCAAGCGCCCGCCGCCCCCCCCCTCTGTGAGGTGGGGGATGTCAATGCCGTCCCCTATGAGGAGATGACCATCAACCGCACCACCGGTGCCCGCACCCGCGCCCACTTCCCCGCGGAGACCGATACCGACACGACGGCCAACGTCCGCACCACCGGTGCCCGCACCCGCGCCTATGTGAAAATAGAGGACGGCTGTGAGTGCTGCTGCAGCTATTGCGCCATTCCGGCGGCGCGCGGTTCGGTCAAGTCGCGCCGGCCCGCCGACGTACTGGCGGAGGTCAACCGACTGGCCCGGGAGGGCACCCGGGAAGTGGTGTTGATCGGTATTGAAATCGCCTCTTACGGTGCGGATTTTGACAACTATCGTTTGCTTGATTTGCTGGAAACATTAGACGCTCAAAGCACCGTTGAGCGGATGCGGTTGGGTTCTCTCACCCCCGAGTTTTTGAAAGAGGATGTGATTGCCCGCCTGGCAAAGCTTCGCCGGCTCACCCCCCACTTTCACCTGTCGGTGCAGAGCGGCTCGAGTCCGGTGCTGGCCGCCATGAAGCGGCGCTACCGCGCCGAGCAGGTGCTGACAGCCGTCGGGCAGTTGCGGGCGAACATCCCGTCGGTACAGTTTACCGCCGATATCATGGTGGGTTTTCCGGGCGAGAGCGAGGAAATGTTTGAGCAGACCCTCGATTTTTGCCGTCGGGTGGGCTTTTTGAACCTGCACATCTTTGTTTACTCCGCTCGACCGGGCACGCCCGCCGCCACCTATCCCGACCAAGTCCCCCCCGCCATTGCCAAGTCCCGCAGCGCCGCCCTGGCACGCCTGCGCGACAAGATGCGGGCGGAACTATACGCCGGGGTCATCGCCCAGGGCAGGCCGCTGCCGGTGATTTTTGAAAGCGAGGAGCAGGGGCTGTGGTCGGGACATTCGGACAACTTCATGCCCGTCCTTGCCCACAGTGAGGAAAATATCCGGGGCGAGCTTTTGTGGGTGAAGCCCCAAGCAGTCCGCGGGGACTGTCTATACGGAACCATTACAAACTGGGAGAGATAACATGGACAACACAAAAAAAACAATGGACAAGATTGTCGCCCTCTGTAAGAACCGCGGCATCATTTACCCCGGCTCCGAGATTTACGGCGGGCTTGCCAACTCGTGGGACTACGGCCCCTTGGGCGTGGCGCTGAAAAACAATGTGAAACAAGCGTGGTGGAAGCGCTTCATCCAGGAGAGCCGCTACAATGTAGGGCTGGACAGCGCCATCATCGTCAACCCGCGGGTCTGGGTGGCGTCGGGTCATGTGGGCGGTTTTTCCGATCCCCTCATGGACTGCCGTGCCTGCAAAACCCGCCATCGCGCCGATAAATTGATTGAGGAGCATGTCGCCGCGCACGGCCTGTCGGACAACCCTGCCGGCTGGGACTTCGCGCGCATGGCGGCGTATATTAAGGAGCAGGGGATCACCTGCCCCTCGTGCGGCTCGACCGATTTTACCGAGATTAAAAAGTTCAACCTGATGTTCAAAACCTACCAGGGCGTGACCGAGGACTCCACCACCGAGCTCTACCTGCGCCCCGAAACGGCACAGGGCATTTTCGTCAACTTCAAGAACATCGCGCGCTCTACCCGCCGCAAACTGCCCTTCGGCGTGGGACAGATAGGCAAATCCTTCAGAAACGAGATCACCCCCGGCAATTTTGTCTTTCGTACCCGGGAGTTCGAGCAGATGGAGCTGGAGTTCTTCTGCAAGCCGGGCACTGACCTTGAGTGGTTCGCCTACTGGAAGGACTTCTGCGCCTGCTTCCTTTACGACCTCGGGCTGCACAAGGAAAACCTCAAGCTCCGCGACCACGACCCGGATGAGCTGAGCTTTTACTCCAAAGCCACCACCGACTTCGAGTACCTCTTCCCCTTTGGCTGGGGCGAGCTGTGGGGCATTGCCGACCGCACCGACTACGACCTGACCCAGCACCAGAACACCAGCGGGGAGTCCATGGAATACTTTGACCCGGAGACCAACGAAAAGTATGTTCCCTATGTCATCGAGCCCTCTTTGGGGGCTGACCGCGTCCTGTTGGCGTTTTTGGTGGACGCCTATGACGAGGAAGTGGTGGGCGAGGGCGATACGCGCGTGGTACTGCGCCTGCACCCCGCGCTGGCACCCGTGAAGGCCGCCGTGCTCCCCCTGTCCAAGAAATTGAGCGAGGGCGCCACCGCCCTGTACGACCGCCTGGCCAAGCATTTTCCCGTCGAGTTTGACGAGACCGGCTCGATCGGCAAGCGCTACCGCCGCCAGGATGAAATCGGCACTCCCTTCTGCGTCACCTACGATTTCGACACCGAAACAGACGGCGCGGTCACCGTGCGCGAGCGGGACAGCATGACGCAAGTGCGCCTGCCCATGGACGAGGTGTCGGCGTATATCGCCTCCAAAATCACATTTTAACCCGAGTCCGCCTTTCGCCACGGTTTTTTTGCGTGCCTCGAAAGGGCGCGCAGCCCTCTGGGGGAAGGAACCGGCCCCGGCTTTTCTTTCGCATGAACGGCCGCCCTTTTTCATATACTACCCAAGGGTCACTGCCAAGGTAGTGATGCAAACAATGTAAAGGAGAAGACAAACATGCCGCAGTGGTTACAGAATTTATGGGACACCCTCCGGGCAAATGCAGACACCGTGCTTCGTTTTATACTGGTACTGGTTGTCGGCTACCTGCTGATTCGCTTGCTGTTGTCCTTCGTGAAACGCGCCTTTGGCCGCTCGAAGATTGAACGCGCCATCGTGGGCTTTATCACGCAGCTCATCAAAATCGCCCTCTATATCGTCTATATCATCAGCCTCTGCTCCCTGCTGGGCATCCCCACCACCTCGCTGGTCGCCCTGCTGTCGGCAGGCGCCCTAACCGTTTCGCTGGCAATGCAAAATTCCCTGTCCAACATCGCCAGCGGCTTTCTCATTCTTTCCAACAAAATCTTCAAGGTAGGGGACACCGTTGAAGCGGCGGGCGTCTCGGGAGTGGTGCAGTCGGTCAACATCATGAGAACCGTGCTGTTGACCTTTGACAACAAGGTGGTTTCCCTTCCGAACAATGCCGTCATGAACGCCAACATTACCAACCTGTCCGCCCACAGCGAACGCATGCTCGACATGACCGTTACCGTGGGGGCGCGTAGCGATATCGAGCAGGTCAAGGGCATTCTGATGGACATTCTCAGCGACCATGAAAAAGTGCTGAAAGACAAAGAGATGAGCGCCAGGCTGAAAAACCGTACCCTCGCCGCACTGGACTTTTCCGTGCGCGTCTGGACGAGGAGCGAGGATTATGCCGAGCTGCAAAGCGACCTGCTCGAGACCATCACCGCGAGGCTCGCAGCGTTAGGCTGAGAGGCACCCCCACAGCGATCCGACTTATACTGATCATTCACCAGAAGGAGTTTTTTTATGGGCAAGTATTTTGGCACCGATGGTTTCCGCGGGGAGGCCAATAAGACACTGACAGCGGAGCACGCCTTTCGCACGGGGCGGTTTTTAGGCTGGTATTACGGTCCTGCCGGGCACGGACTGCGCCCGCGGGCACGGATTGTGGTGGGCAAGGACCCCCGCCTCTCCTCCTATATGCTGGAGTATGCGCTGATGGCCGGGCTGGCTTCCTCCGGGGCGGACGCCTATATGCTGCATGTCACCACCACCCCCTCCATCGCCTTTGTGACCCGTGGGGATGATTTCGACTGCGGCGTGATGATTTCTGCCTCCCACAACCCCTTTTACGACAACGGTATCAAGATCATCAGTGCCAAGGGCGAGAAGCTGGAGGAGGAGGTCATCACCCTCATTGAGTCCTACTTGGACGGGGACCTGTCCCCCCTGGGTGTCATCGCGCCCGATTTGCCCTTGGCGACGGGTGCGGATATCGGCTGCATTGTGGACTACTACAGCGGCCGCAACCGCTATGTCGGCTACCTTATCTCACTGGCTGCCCATTCTTTCAAGAGTCTGCGCATCGGGCTGGACTGTGCCAACGGCGCCGCCTGGATGATCGCCCGGTCGGTCTTTGAAGCCTTAGGGGCGAAAACCCATGTCATCAATGCCGAACCCGACGGGGTCAATATCAATCGCAATGCCGGCTCCACGCATATCGAGCAGTTGCAGCGATTTGTCACCGACAACCGTCTGGATGTCGGCTTTGCCTTTGACGGGGATGCCGACAGGTGCCTGGCAGTGGACGAAGAAGGAAAGGTCGTCACGGGGGACCATATTCTCTACATTTTTGCAAAAATGCTGCGCGACCAGAACATATTGGCACAAAACACCGTGGTCACCACCGTGATGTCCAACATCGGGCTGTACAAAGCGCTGGATGAGCTGGGGATCCGCTCTGTCAAAACCGCCGTGGGCGACAAACATGTCTATGAAAACATGCAGGAGAACGGGTATTGTCTGGGCGGCGAGCAGTCGGGGCATATCATCCTGAGCAAGTACGCTACCACCGGCGACGGCATCCTCACCGCCATCAAGCTGGCCGAGGCGATGGTCGCCTCTAAATTACCTCTCAGCAAGCTGACCGAGTCCATGCCCTTTTTCCCGCAGGCGGTGCGCAGTGTGCAGGTGGTGGACAAAGGAAAAGTGACCGAAAACCCGCACATCAAAGCAGAAGTGACCGCCATCACCAAACAGTTGGGGGACAACGGCCGCATCCTGCTCAGGGCCAGCGGCACCGAGCCGGTGGTGCGCATCATGGTCGAGGCGCCCACAGAGTTGGTCTGCCAAGCGATGCTGAAACGCATCGAGGATATCATCATTCAATATAGACTCTATCTGTAAAGGAAGAAAAGACTCATGAAGCTGAAAAAACCGGCAAAAGTCACTGTTTGGGTCCTGGTCGGTGTGTTGGGCGCGGTAGCTGCCGTGATGCTGGGCTACCTGATTTTCCTGCTGAGCACCTACAACCGTTTGGAGGACAACCTGTCGCTGGAGATTGAGGCAGGGGCACACACCGAGTCCGACCTTGTCGTTCCGATCATCAAAGAGCTGAATATCATCACCTGGAACATGGGATTTGGTGCTTACAGCCCGAACTTTGACTATATCCTGGACGGCGGCAGTGAGTCCCGGGCGCCCTCCGACCGCACGGTCCGAGAGAACATGAACGCTGCCCTGGCCCTGCTCTACAACGACTATGCCGGCGGCACCGACTTCTTTTTGCTACAGGAAATCGATACAGACGCCACCCGCAGCCACCGGGTCGATCAAAAAAGGTTGGCACTGGAGAAATTTGATGTTTACTATGCTGCCTTTGGCAGCACCGCCCATACCCCCTACCTCCGCCACCCCCTGTCTGCCCCGCTGGGAAAGATCGACTCGGGGATGTTCACCCTGTCCTTCTTTGAGCCGTCCGAAGCGGTGCGCCGCAGCCTGCCCACCGAGGAGGGACTGCGCAAGTTTTCCGACCTGGACCGCTGCTACACCCTCACCAAAATTCCGGTGGAAAACGGCCGGTACCTCTGCCTCTACAATGTCCAGCTACCGGCCTATACCAAGGACCCTGAGGTGGCAAAAGAACAGCTCAGGCAGTTGCTTGAAGCCATGGACATGGAGGTTTATGCGGGCAACTATGTGATTGCCGGCGGGGACTTCGGGTATGATTTGCTGGAGGACTCTGCGCAGTATTTTGAGAGTGAAGCCCAAAAGGATGAGGCCTGGGCTCCCGCGCTGCCCGACGACCTGATTACTGCTCTGCGACTGGTCAACGATGTCGATTTTACCGAAACCCCCACCCCCTCCTGCCGCAAAGCGGACAGCCCTTATCAGGCAGGCAAAAGCTTGGTACTGACCACCGACGGCTTTTTGGTCTCGGGCAATGTGCGGGTGGAGCTGGTGGAGGTCATTGACACGGGTTTTGCCTACTCCGACCACAACCCGGTCCGCATGACCTTCCACTTGCTGCCGATGGCTCCCGATTAAGGTATCCGACCGTCGCCCGACCGATTTGGCTCGTGTCCGCCCATGGCACACGGCATGCCCCCTCTGTGAGCCAAAACAGAGGGGGTTTGCGCATCCAATCAACCTTTGCCTGCCCAAACAGAACAGCCGGCTTGGTATCCGAGCGAGAAACATGCCCCAAGAACCATCCACAAAGGAAGTGCTTATGAACTTGTCCGAGTACCGTTTCAAAATAGAACTGCACGCCCACTCCGCTCCTGTCAGCCCCTGTGCCGACATGACCCCGGAGGCATTGGTTGACATTTATCAACAATTAGGCTTTGATGCCCTCGTCCTCACCAACCACTTCAATGAGGAGGTGTTGGCAGCCTCCCCGGCAGGCATGAGCCGGGTGGACTATTATCTCAGTGATTACGACCGTGCCCGGCGTCGGGGTGCGGAGGTAGGGCTGTCCGTGTTATTAGGACTGGAGATTCGCTTTACGGAGAACCATAACGACTACCTGGTATACGGGGTGACCGAAGGGGAGCTGCCCGTTGCCGCCGGGTATTTTGACAAGGGGTTGGCCGCCTTTTATCAAGGATTCAAAAATGACCGCAACCTCATCCTGCAGGCGCACCCTTTCCGCTCCGGGATGCAGCTGGCCGATCCCGCCTGCTTAGACGGCATAGAAACCTTCAATATGCACCCCGGCCACAACTCGCGGGTGGCAGTCGCCGCTCGCTATGCCGCGGCACAGGGATGCCTGGCGGTGGGCGGGTCGGATGCCCATTTGCCTGCCCACGCGGGCGGCGCGGCCCTGCGCACCAAGACCCTGCCCGCCACCTCCGACGAGCTGGCCGCCCTGCTTAAAAGCCGGGACTACCTCTTTGACATTGGCGGTAGCCTGGTGCTGCCTTACGGCATCTGATAAGCCAACGCCTCTGGAGGTTTTGGCCTCTTGCCGCCGCCGCGCCGTGGACGACCCCCTCAGACGGTCTCTGTTTCCTGAATATGCAGTACCAAAAAAACCAGCATGAGAAACGAAAAGTAAATGCACTGTCCCCGAAACCACAAGAACCCCAGCGAAACAAACAGCACCCCCACGATACACAAAAGCGAGGTGACACGGCAGACAAGCCATGCCCGTTCGGCATCGGTTTTCATAGACACCACCGCCGAGAGCGCCCTGCCCCCGTCCAGCGTTTGGATGGGTAGCAGATTGCCCGCGGCGACCAACAGCTGCATGGTGGCGCACAGGAGCAGGTACCCCTCTGCCTGCCGCGCAAACAATAGGCAAAGAGCGGCGGCGGCAAGGTTGGCGGTGGGACCGGCCAGTGCCGTCAGAAGTTCCTTCCGGTAGGACAGCGAACGCGCCGATAAGATGCGTACCCCCCCGGGACAGCCCCGGATTTTCGGGGGTGGCTCTCCCAGTAGCGAGAAGGAAAGCAAGTGCCCGCATTCGTGCAGCACCACGGCAAACACCACCGCCAGCGTGACGGCAACCGTTTCGTAGCACAGCATCGCCGCTGTCCATAGCGCGGTCGGAATGGCGGAGATCACCCTGCCCCAGACTGCCCGCCTGCCCATACACCTGCCCCCTTTTCTCTTCGCTCAGCTTTCCCAATATATGAAAACCCTTGCCTGTTTAGACATGGACATGACTGCTCCGGCGGCTCCTTTGGCGGCAGGTTTCAGGCGTGACATCGACCACACCAAAATCCCCTTGCCCCAGCCTCTCCCCTGCCAAGCCGCCCCCCGGCCACGGAAAACACAAGCCCTGCCGCGCTCCTTTGCCGGAGCGGACAGGGCTGTTTTGGTAAGGGCTATTCGTTGTGTCAGGCAAGAGACGGGGCAAACCCGCCGCCCTTAGGAGGCATCAGCGGGAGAAAACTGCTCCTTGGGTGCGCCGCAAACCGGGCAGACATAATTCTCGTCAAGATCCGCCCACTTGGTGCCGGCGGGGATGTCGTTTTCAGGCTCGCCTACTGCCTCGTCGTATTCATAGCCGCAGATGTCACAGATGTATTTCATCGCAAACCCTCCTGTTTATTTGATTTTTACGCTTTCCAAAGTCCGTGCAGGTTGCAGTATTCGTAAGCGGCAACCACCTCGTCGCCGTCACAAATCATGAAGGTTGCCACGGGCGGCTGCCCGGGCTTCAGTGCTTTCCGTTGGTTGCCTTGCTTGGTTTGCAGCGCCACCCATTCAATGTAATGCTCAGGCAGCATGGGGTGGTCGACAGAGCCGATACGCACCGTGACCACGTTGCCCTTGACCTCTACCACAGGCACGTGCTTTTCCTTGGAGGCGTCAATCGTGTTGGGGACCAGCTCAGACATCTCCTCATTGCAGCAGACCACCGCCACGCCCTTGTTTGCGGCGTATGCGATCAGATTCCCGCATTGCTTGCAGGCGAAAAATCTCATTTCCATGTTGTTCTCCTTCTCCTTATTGTATTTGGAATAACCGATCTCAATCAAGTGGTCACACGGGGTGGACGGTTTGGGCAATGGCGTCTGCCAACTGCTCCAGCTCCTCTGCCTGCCCGTCTTTCAGCGCGGACAGCAGGGTGAGCGTGCGGTCCAGCAGCGTGATATTTTTCATGCCGCCAAGCAGCTCTCGCATCAGCTTGCCTGCCATCGGTACCCAAGAGCCGTTTTCAATGAGTGCGACGGTGCGGTTTTGCAGGTTGTGCGCCGCCAAATCACGCAACACCTCCTCCATGCTGACGAAAATACCGGCATTATAAGTCGTACTGGCAAAGACCAGGTGGCTATGGTAAAAGGCTGCGGCCACAATATCGGAGGCGGCCTTTACGGATACATCAAACATTTGCGTAGCGATCCCGCGCTCACGCAGACGGCACGCCAAAATTTCCGCGGCATTCTCGGTATGGCCGTAGACCGACGCATAGGCGATCATCACCCCTGCCGCCTCGGGCGTGTAAGTACTCCACCGCCGGTACTTCTCCACATAGTAGCCGATGTTCTCCCGCCAGACAAAGCCGTGCAGCGGGCAGAGCAGGCGCACATCCAGCGCTCCAATTTTCCGCAACAACGCCTGTACCTGCGGCCCGTACTTGCCGCAGATATTGGCATAGTACCGCCGTGCCTCGGAGAGATAGTCCCGTTCAAAGTCCACCTCGTCTGCGAACAACGCGCCGTTCAGCGCCCCGAACACCCCGAACGCATCGGCCGAAAACAGGATGCCGTCGGTGCTGTCATAGCTCACCATGACTTCCGGCCAGTGCACCATGGGCGCCATCATAAATGTAAAGTGATGTTTACCAGAGGAAAAGGACTCCCCCTCTTTGACCAGCCTGCATCGCGCTTGCAGTTCCGTGCCGAAAAACTGCCCGATCATAGCAGAGGTCTTGGCATTGCAGATGATGGTGACTTGCGGGTAGCGCAGCACCAGCTCGGCCAAACAGGCCGAATGGTCGGGTTCCATATGGTGGACCATCAGAAAATCCAGCGTCCTGCCGCCCAGTGTGTGGGCAAGGTTTTCAAAAAAGATCGGCCCCGTCACCTGGTCTACCGTGTCAAACAACACGGTTTTCTCGTCCAGCAGCAGGTAGGCATTGTAGGATACCCCGTCAGGCACCGAGTAAATGCCCTCGAACATGGCGAGGCGGCGGTCATTGGTACCCACCCAGACGAGGTCGTCTGTGACTTTTCTTGTGCAGTGCATGAAACGGCGGCTCCTTTACAGCCAATGGCCCGCGACAAAACACGAAATGTTCGTGCGAAAAATCGCGAAAAACCATTGCTTTGTTTCGCTCATTATACTATAATGAAAACAAAAAGTCGGTTGTTTTAACAACGAAAGGCGTCGCTGTGATAGAAATTTTACAAAAATCCCCTCTTTTCGAGGGGCTGAGCGGTGAGGAAGTGGGACAGCTGACCGCTTGTCTGGGCATTTCCATGGGCACCTTCGGCCGGGGCAAAACCATCACGCGTCAGTCCGCCGCCAAAAGGGAAGCGGGCGTGGTACTGAGCGGGCAGGTGCTGGTGGTTCAGGAGGATTTTTGGGGGCACGAAACCATTGTCAGCGTCTGTCAGCCCGGTCAGCTTTTTTGGTTGACCGGGCAGGGCGGGCACGAACAGTTCGCCGTCACCCACACCCCCTGTCAGGTGATGTTTGTGGATGTGACAGCCATCCTGCTCCCTTGTCAGCGAAACTGTCACTACCACCGCCGTTTGGTGAGCAATCTTTTCGAGCTGGCGGTCATCCATAACCGCGACCTGATGGTGAAAATCACTCACCTCACCAAGCGAACCCTGCGGGAGAAACTGCTGTCCTATCTATCCGAACAGGCAGAACGGCAAAACAGCGACTCCTTTGACATCCCCCTGAATCGTCAGCAGCTCGCCAACTATTTGGCGGTGGATCGCTCCGCCCTGTCCAATCAGTTGTGCAAAATGCGGGACGAGGGGTGGCTGACTTTCCACAAGAACCACTTCACCCTGCACCGTCCGTGCCCCCACCACCCCGCACCCTGACTCCCACGAGGGGGTACCCACAACCGCACCGCAAGCGGTGCGTGAGAAGTCCTTGCTTTGGAGCGCGCAATGTGCTACAATGAACTATGTACGACCGGCCCCCTGTCGGGAGCCCCTGCTTTGGCAGATCTTTGTCCGGGCAGACCAAACTTTGAAAGGACCATGAGGGTAAACTGATGAAAGCATTTTTAGGAGAAGATTTTTTGCTGCAGACCCGCACCGCCGGCATTCTGTACCGGGACTATGCCAGCCGGATGCCCCTCTACGATTTTCACTGCCATCTCAGCCCGAAGGAGATTTACGAGGACAAACCGTACACCAGCCTCACCGAGGCATGGCTTGCCACCGACCATTACAAGTGGCGGCTGTTGCGTGAGATGGGGGTCTCTGAGGACTATATCACCGGCGGGCGGACAGCCAAAGAAAAGTTTTTGAAATTCGCCGAGATGATGCCCTATGCCTTGGGCAACCCGATGTATCACTGGACCCACCTCGAGCTGCGCCGCTTTTTCGGCATTGATTTACAGCTCAACCCCGACAATGCCGAGACCATTTGGGAGAGGGCAAATGCTCAGTTACCCACCCTGACCCCCCGTCAAATTCTGCTCAGAAGCCATGTTCACACCCTGAACACGACCGATGACCCCACCGACGAGCTGACCTACCACCGCCTGTTGGCGGCAGACGCCTCCTTCCCGGTACGGGTGCGTCCCACCTTCCGCCCCGACAAACTGCTTGCCATCGACCGCCCCACCTTCGCTCCCTGGATAGCGAAATTGCAAGAACTCACCCACGTCTCCATCCGCACTTTGGCAGACTTTGAACATGCCCTGGAGCAACGCCTTGCCTACTTTGCCGAGCAGGGCTGCCTGTGTGCCGACCACAGCCTGGAGGAAGTGGCGTACCTGGAAACCGACCGCGCCGAGGCCGACCGTATTTTGCAAAAGACGCTGGCCGGCATCCCGCCGACACCGCAGGAGGTCATTGCCTACAAAACCTACCTGCTCCGTTTCTTGGGACAGGCGTACCACGCCCGTGGCTGGGTGCAGCAGTACCATATCGGTGCCATGCGCAATGTCTCCAGCCGCTGCTTTGCCGCTTTGGGGCCGGACAGCGGCTATGACTGTATCAGCGACCGGCACTTTGCCCCCGAGCTTTCGCAGTTGCTGGATGCTTTGGACCGCACCGACCAGCTACCCAAAACCATTCTGTACTGTCTCAACCCCGGTGCCAATGAGATTCTCGCCGCCCTGAAAAACGGCTTTTCCGCGCCGGGAGTGGCCGCCAAAGTGCAGTTTGGCAGCGCCTGGTGGTTCAACGACCAAAAGGACGGGATCGAAAGACAGTTAGAGGCGCTGGCTCAAATGGGCCTGCTCTCTCGCTTTGTCGGGATGCTCACCGACTCGCGCAGCCTGCTGTCCTATGTGCGCCATGAGTATTTCCGCCGCATCCTGTGCAACAAAGTCGGCCGCTTGCTGGAGGAGGGGGAGTACCCCTATGACCTGCCGTTTGTCGGACAAATTATCGAGGACATTTGCTTCAACAACGCCTTCCGTTACTTTGAATGCACACCAAAGTTGACAAAAGAAGAGGAGAAGATCTGATGAAACACCTTGACCTCACCAATAAAACCGTGGTAATCACCGGGGGTGCGGGCGTCCTTTGCAGCGAGTTTTCCCGTGCGGTGAGCGCTTGCGGCGCCAAAACGGCGATTTTGGGGCTACACGTAGAGAAGGCCGCCCGTCTTGCCGCCCGGATACAGGCAGAGGGGGGGATTGCCCGGGGCTTTGCCGTGGATGTGACGGATAAGGACAGTGTGATTGCCGCTCACCGGGCAGTGACCGAAGCTTTCGGCCCCTGTGACATTCTCATCAACGGTGCGGGCGGCAACCAGCCCGGCGCCACCTGTGACGACGAGTTTTTCAGTCGTGAGCTGTACGGCAAGGAAGGGCACCGGAGCTTCTTTGACCTGGAGCCCGAGGGGATCAGTTCCGTGTTCGGTCTCAACATGATGGGCACCCTGTTGCCCACCCAGGTATTTGCCCGCGACTTCATCGACCGTCCCGGCGGGGTGATTGTCAACATCAGCTCCATGAACGCCTTTACCCCCCTCACCAAAATTCCCGCTTACAGTGCCGCCAAAGCCGCCGTCTCCAACTTTACCCGTTGGCTGGCTGTCCATTTCGCCAAAAGCGGCGTGCGGGTCAACGCCATTGCCCCCGGCTTTTTCTCCAGCGAACAGAACAAGACCCTGCTTTGGCAGCCCGACGGTACCCCCACCCCGCGGGCGAACAAGATTTTGACGCACACCCCCCTGGGGCGTTTTGGCGAGGCAAAGGAGCTGGTCGGCACCCTGCTGTGGCTGATAGACAATGACGCGGCGTCTTTTGTCACCGGCATCGTGGTGCCGGTAGACGGCGGTTTTTCCGCCTATGCGGGTGTGTAACCGCCCCAAGGCCGCCACTCGTCAAAACCAACGGGAGACAAAACAAAGAGATGAAGTTGCCAGCGCTCAAGCATGAAAAGATCGGACGCAAAACCATGAAGGCTACCTATATGCTCAAATCGGAGGGCCGCCGCATTTCGGTCGAGGTGCTTTTTAAGCCGGTCAAGACCACCCGTCTGCGTGTTTTCCCGGACGGGCGGGTCAGTCTGACCGTGCCCACCCACGCCCCCGAACGCTGGGTGTGGGATGTGCTGGAACAAAAATCCGCGTGGATTGCCCGGAAGGTCGCGCTGGCCGAGCAACAGCGGACCGGCACAGCCGAGCTTGTCCGCGCGAGCGGGATTGTCGTCATTTTAGGGACCCCGCTGCGCATAGAGCTCTCTCATGCCCGCCCCAAGCGCGTGTGGGTGGGCAACGGCGACGGCAAACTCTATCTCCAGTCCCCCAAGGCGGAGGACTCCGCCGCGCTGGAGAGGCAGCTCGACGCCTGGTGGAAAAAAACCGCCGCACTCTATTTCACCCAGCTGATCAAGCAGTGGTACCCCCTTTTGGGCAGGGAGGAGCAGCTCCCCGCCCCGCAAATTTCCGTGAAGAAAATGCGTACCCGCTGGGGGAGCTGTAATTGGCAGAAAAATAAAATCAACCTGAATTATTACCTGTTCAGGGCGACTCCCGCCTGTGTGGAATTTGTTATCCTGCATGAATTGGCGCACCTGCGCTACCCCAAGCACGACAAGGACTTTTACGCCTTCCTTGACCGGCAAATGCCCGACTGGAAAACCCGCAAAACCACCCTGGACCGCGATTACACCACCGCCTTGTGAGCCCGGCGCGGTGTGCGCTCAGCCCGGCCGGAGTTGCCCCCCGCCCAAAGATCAGCCGTCCCGGCCTGCACGCACACGGGAAGCTGCCCCCCGCCCGGCACTGCTTACGGGAGGGCGGCCACCTGTTTTCCCTTTTTTGAAAATTCACATTGACAAACCCAAAAGAATATGCTAACATTAAGAAAATGATAGAGGCGCACCTCGTAAAGAGTAAAGACGTGCATAAACCCCGCAGGGTCTTGCGTTTTTGAAAGGTACGGGTGCCGAAGACAACCAATGCGTACGGTTGATCTGGCAACACAGAGAACATCTGTTTTGCTGTCGCACGATTTGCGGAGAGCTATCTTTACAGGGCGGGCAGCCTTTTGCCGGCCGGTGTATGGATAGCCGTCAGACGGCTATTTTTTTACCGCTTCATGCCCCGGGCATACGGTACCAAAACAGTCGGACCGCGTCGTGCGGATCCGGCTGTTTTTGACTGATAGGGAGGAAAGCATCATGAAGAATACTGTTTTTAAGGGCGTTGGCACGGCGCTGATTACCCCTTTGACCCCAAGCGGCGTGGACTATGTGAAGTTTGCGGCGCTGATGGAGTGGCAGATTGCGCAGGGGGTACAGGCGCTGGTCATTTGTGGGACGACCGGGGAGTGCTCCACCCTCACCGATGCGGAACATAGGGAAGTGCTCGCCTTTGCCGTCCGTCAGGTCAGGGGGCGTGTGCCCGTCATTGCCGGCACCGGCTCTAATGACATTGCCTATGCCATTGACCTCACCCGTTACGCCAACGACATCGGCGCCGACGCCATGCTGGTGGTCGCCCCCTACTATAACAAGGCGACCCAGGCTGGTCTGATTGCTTCTTTCACCGCCATTGCCGACGCCAGCGCCAAGCCCCTCATTTTGTACAATGTTCCCTCGCGCACCGGCTGCAACATCCTGCCCAAAACAGTGCTCGCGTTGGCTGAGCACCCCCATATTGTCGGCATCAAGGAAGCCAGCGGCAACATTTCGCAAATGGTGGAGTTGGCCTCCCTGGTCCGCGGGAAAATGGATATTTATTCGGGCAACGATGACCAGATCGTCCCCCTGCTTGCCCTGGGCGGCATGGGCGTGATTTCGGTGCTTTCCAATGTGATGCCTCGGGAAACCGTGCAACTGTGCGAGCTGTTTTTTAACGGCGATATCGCCGGCAGCGCCAAGATGCAGCTTGACCTGCTCCCCCTGATCGAAGCACTGTTCAGCGAGGTCAACCCCATCCCGGTGAAGGCCGCCATGGCAGCCATGAATTTCTGCCAAAACATCGTTCGACTGCCCCTAACCCCCCTGGAAGCGGCGCACGAACAGCACCTGCTCGAGATCATGAGACAGCATGGCCTATCGGTTTGACCGGGCTGCAAGGGCTTACCGGTGCACGCACACCGCCAAAGCGGCGGCACCTCAGGCCGATACCACTGAGGGGATGCACCCATCCCCGTATGAAGTAAGGAAGTAGAAGATGAAAATTATCATTAACGGCGCCGGCGGACGCATGGGACAAGAGCTGGCCGCTTTCGCCCAACACAGCTATTCCGGCACCATTGTGGTGGCGGGTGTGGACAAACAGCCCGTCCCCTCCGCCGCTTTCCCCTGCTACACCGGTTGGGAGAGCGTGACAGAGACAGCCGACTGTATCGTGGATTTTTCGTTTCACACCGCCACCTCCGCCCTGCTGGCGTACGCCCTCTCGCACAAGCTCCCGGCGGTCATTGCCACCACGGGGCATACCCCGTCCGAGCTTGCGGAAATCAAGGAAGCCGCGCGAGCCATCCCCATTTTCCAGTCAGCCAATATGTCGCTGGGCATTGCCCTGCTGGCAGAGCTGGCAAAGACGGCGGCAAAGACCATGGCGGGCGCCAATATTGAGATCATCGAGCGCCACCACAACCGAAAGGAAGACGCCCCCAGCGGCACCGCCCTGTTGCTGTATCATGCGATCAAAGAGGTGCGCCCCGATGCCACAGCGGTGTACGGCAGGTACGGGCATACACAGCGCAGCGACGACGAGATCGGCATTCACGCGATCCGTATGGGCAACCTGGTCGGGGAGCATGAGGTAATTGTCGGCACCGACACCCAGACCATCACCCTCAGCCACCAGGCGCACACCCGGGCGCTCTTTGCCGAGGGGGCCATCGCCGCCGCCAACTTTTTGATGACCCAGCCCGCCGGCTACTACACCATGCATGATATGATCAGAAACTAAAAAACAGGCACCGGAATAGGAGAGAACCATGAAAATCGGCATTTACGGTTACGGCAATTTAGGCAAAGGCGTTGAGTGCGCCGTCAAACAAAACCCGGATATGGAGCTTGTCGCCGTCTTTACCCGGCGCAATCCGGCTGAACTTGCTATTTTAACCGAGGGCGTCCCCGTGATCGCCGCCGATGAGGTGCTTTCCATGAAGGGGCGGCTCGACGCTCTGATCATCTGCGGGGGCAGTGCGGTCGACCTGCCGGAGATGACCCCCGCGCTGGCACGGCATTTCAATGTGATTGATAGCTTTGACACGCACGCCAACATTCCCACCCACTTTGCCGCAGTGGATGAGGCGGCCCGCGCAGGCGGTCACCTCGCCCTGATTTCGGTGGGGTGGGATCCGGGCATGTTTTCGCTCAACCGCCTGTATGCCGAGGCGATTTTGCCCGGCAGTACGGGCTACACCTTTTGGGGCAAGGGCATCAGCCAGGGTCACTCGGACGCCATCCGCCGTCTCCCCGGCGTGGCGGATGCCCGGCAGTACACCATCCCGTCCGAAGCAGCGCTGGAGGCGGTGCGAAACGGCACCCGTCCCGCCCTCAGCACCCGGCAGAAGCACACCAGGGAGTGCTATGTCGTCCCCCGGGAAGGCGCGGACCTCGCCCGGATTGAAGAGGAGATTTGCACCATGCCCCATTACTTTGCGGAGTATGACACCACCGTGCACTTCATCACCGCCGAGCAGCTCAAACAGGCGCACAGCGGTATGCCGCACGGCGGCAGGGTGATTTACAGCGGAGCAACCGGTCGGCATGGCGAGCACCGGCACCTCATCGAGTACCACCTGCAACTTGACTCCAACCCGGAGTTTACCGCCAGCGTGCTGCTTGCCTTTGCCCGGGCTGCCCACCGGATGCATGCGCGCGGGGTCGTGGGGTGCAAGACGGTGTTTGACGTTGCCCCGGCCGACCTGTCCCCGCTGTCGGGCGACGAGTTGCGCGCCCGCTTCCTGTGACCCCCGCCACCGAAAGAAAAAAAAGAGAGCTGCAAGTTATGATTTGTGACAACCTATCCATCAACAGCCAAGGCCACCTGTGCTTTGCCGGGCAGGACACCACGTTGCTCGCCGAAACTTACGGCACCCCTCTCTACCTGATGGACGAGGATAAAATCCGCGCCAACTGCCGCCTGTACAAGCACGCTATGCAGCAGGCCTTTGGCAAGCGGGCCCGTGTGCTGTACGCCGGCAAAGCCGCCGCCTTCCGCCATATGTATACCATCATGAAGGAGGAGGGCATGGGCATTGATGTGGTGTCGGCAGGCGAGATATACACGGCCGTCGCCGCCGGCTTTCCCATGGCGCAGGCGTATTTTCACGGCAACAACAAGACCGATGCCGACATCAGCTTTGCCATGGACCACGGAGTGGGCTATTTTGTGGTGGATAACCAGGAGGAGCTGGAGGCCATCCGGCGGCAGGCCGCCGTGCGGGGCATCGAGCAGCAGGTACTGCTGCGCCTGACCCCGGGCATAGACCCGCACACCTTTGCCGCCGTGGCCACCGGCAAGGTAGACTCCAAGTTCGGCTCCGCCATCGAGACCGGGCAGGCAGAAGCCATCACCGCCGCCGCCCTTTCCGGCTCGCACATCCGACTGGTGGGTTTCCACTGCCATGTAGGCTCCATGGTCTTTGACGCGGAGGTGTTCATCAGTACCGCCGCCATCATGCTGCGCTTTATCGCCCATATTCGGGACACATACGGCTATACCCCCGAGCTGTTGGACCTCGGCGGCGGCTTCGGCGTGCGCTATATCGAGGCACACCCCACCATAGACATCCCCGCCTGTATCGAGCAGCTGGCGGTCGCCATGAAGACACAGGCGGACAAACTCCGGCTACCGCTGCCCGTCATCGCCCTCGAGCCGGGGCGCAGCATCGTGGCCGATGCGGGCATGACCCTCTACACCGTGGGGACGGTCAAGACCATCCCCGCCTATAAGAACTATGTCTCGGTGGACGGCGGCATGACCGACAATCCGCGCTATGCGCTGTACGGCTCGCCCTACACCGTCCTGCTGGCGAACCGCGCCGCCGACCCCGCCGACTTTCCCTGTTCGGTGGTCGGCCGTTGCTGTGAGAGCGGCGACATCATCCAGGAAAATATCGCGCTGCCCTCCGGCATCGTCCGCGGCGAGCTGATCGCCGTGCTCACCACCGGGGCTTATAACTACTCCATGGCGTCCAACTACAATCGTATCCCCCGCCCCCCCATCGTCCTGTTACAGGGCGGCGGGGCGAGGGTAGCCGTCCGCCGCGAAACCCTCGAGGACCTGCTCCGCGCCGACCTCCCCTGCCACCTCAAAATCAACTCCGACCAGTGCCTCCCCACCCGCTGACCGCAGGTTTTCCTTGCGGACCGTATGCGCTATCTGCCGTGCGAATTCGTCCGTCCGCGCGAGATGGTTTCATGTGAAACAAACAGGCGCTGCCCGGTGGGGCAGCGCCTGTTTGTTTGGATAGACACACGGGGTCATTCCGGATAATAGCGGGTGAGGTGCCAGGTGGTATCCTCCGAAAAACGCAACGTGAGGTCATCGCCCGACAGCGTGATGGTGGCGCGGTCGGCGGAGGAGGGCCCGAAGGAAATGAGCAGTTCCCCGTCCCTGACCCGGTAGGTGAAGGCACTGGTCCCGCTACCGCTCTCATCGCTGTAACGGAGCAGCCCTTGCCCCCTTTTTTGAAACTCGTAAATTTCCACCATCCCGTTCCGGGTGGTTTGCCACGAGCCATAGAGGTCTTTCGCCGACAGCTTCCACGGCTGTATGACCATCAGGAAAATCAGCGTGAGGGCCAGCACCAGGGGAACGAGCAGTAGCCACTTGTTTTTCATCTTTTTATCTCTCATCTCTGTCTGTCACTTGGTGCGCACGCCTGCCGAAAGGGTATCTACGCACCGGGGACCCCGGCTTTTTTTGCCGTGAGGGGGAGCGGGCAAGTTCGGCGCAAAGTGCCGTTCATTTTCAAAAAATGCTTGACAAAGCTGTCCGCTTGTGGTAGGATAGATAAGTCCGAAAAAGCTCCTGTAGCTCAGAAGGTAGAGCATTTGACTTTTAATCAAAGGGTCCGGAGTTCGAATCTCCGCAGGTGCACCATTTCCGCAAATCCGCACAGCCTGAGGCAACGATGGCTGGCGGTTTTTTGTTTGGAGGGCCATGCTGCCCCGTCACTTTGCAACCCTTATCATACCACAACACCGCGGCGGTGTCAATCGCCGAAAAACAAAAGGATGCGTCATGGACTGACAGCATCCTTTTGTTTGGGTGCGTTACGCTTTCTTTTCCGCAACCGGCACAATTTCTTGGCCCTTGTAGTAGCCGCACTTTTTGCAGACACGGTGGGTCAGATTGAATTCACCGCATTTGGGGCATTTGCAGATGGCGGGCAAATCCAGCTTCCACACACTGGACCTTCTTTTATCTCTGCGTGCTTTGGATGTTTTCCTCTTCGGTACTGCCATGGTCATAACCTCCTTTAGGTTGAGAGCGACGGGCGCCCTATCTATATTTTATTTTCTGAATCAGGGTTGGCTTGTTTCAGCTCGTCCAATATCTTTTGCAGGGGTGCCAAGCGAGGGTCAGGTGCTTCCTTGCAGTCACAGCTACCCTCATTCAGGTCCTGCCCGCACTGCTGGCAAAGCCCACGGCAATCCTCGGCGCACAGCAGACGGGAGGGAAACTCCATCTCCAGCAGCTCCAGCAACAGCTCGTCTATGTCTAAAAAGCCGTCCCGGATCTCCACATACTCGTCCAGTTTGTCCTCGTTGATCCCATCCAGCACCTTGGTAGGGGCGGCGGTTTTCTCGAGCTCAAGGTGAAAGGTACCGTCAATGTCCCGTAGACATCGTGCGCAGGGCGCGATATACGGCACCCAGAGCGAGAGCTGCAGGCGTATATACCCGGCAGTGTTCACCACACTGCCCTGCACATGCATCGCCTGGGGGAAGCGAACGCCCCACAGATGGGGGACAGAGACAGACAGCTCGTCAGGAAGGGTGAGCTGAAAATCAATGGGCAAAGCGCGGATCTCTCCCGCCAGCAACGCCCGCAAATCTATCTTCACGCAATCCTCCCCACCCGGCGCACCAAAAGCGCGCCATCATTCGTGCGCCCATTCAAAGTCGCACAAACCATTATACACATACTTTCTCCACTTGTCAAGTACCGGCACTGAAAAAAGACAGAGCCCCCCAAGTAAATTCCACCGTGGAATTTACTTGGGGGATTTACTCAAGACAAACCATCCCCATCGGATACCAGCCACCCGAAAAAGCAAGCCCATCAAACAAGCCGACGGCAAGCACCCGTGTGCAAATCCCCCAAAACCGGTTTCATGTGTTAACATAGGGCATATTTTCAAGACAAGCAAAAAAGGCTTGCGAGAAAATCATCCTTGTGATAAACTTTGGGTGCTAAGCATCCGGCGGATTCGGAGACAGCCACCGACGGCACGGCGATAGTTGTCACAGCTCCCGCTACAACGCAACCAATTTGACCGACAATTATGCCAACGACTACCGGAAACGCAACCCTTAAGGGATGTCAGTCGGGTGTTCGCGCCTGTCCCACAGGGGCTACTGCGAAGGCATGGGGCCCCACGGGGACCGATCACAAGCGGCTTTCGGCATCTGTCTTGCCGAAAGCCGCTTCTTTTGTGCAGTCAAGGAGCGTGCAAAAAGGTGCTTTTGCAAAGTACCGGCGGCACGGAGGGGGCGCAGATTTGGGCAAGAAGATGACCGAGTTGATTTGACAAGACGGCATTTCTGTTGTACAATGGGAGTATCTTTTGATGTGAGGTTTGGGGATGTCGGATTATCAATATGGGGACTATGATAAGTACGAAGGCGAAGAAGAGCGGGAAATCACCCCTTTCGGGCGGGTGGCGTCGATCGTGGCGAAGACGGCGGCGGCACTCATTGCGGTATTTGTCATTGGCACACTGGTGTTTCGCATGAGCTTTGGGGCCTACTATCCAAGGGCGATGAAGTCGCTGTACGAGACCCAGGCGCTGGCGCTCTACCGCCAAAGCGTGGGCGGGGAGCCGGAGGTCCTGACCCAGAAGATCCGGGTGCCCTATGAGGACGCCTCCAACGGGTACTTCATGGCGGACAACCTGATTGTGGTGCCCGAGGCGGGCAACCTGCAGTGCAGCATTCGCCTGAACAAAAGGGTGTATCGGCTCATGGCAGAAGCGTATGGCTGGGAAGAGATACCCAAGGCGGGGGCGGAGATCTTCACCTTTGTGCTCTATGACAACCACGGGCAGGCCTACCCGGCCGGCCATGTGCAGATGGAAACAAAACTTTACTACGTGTACTACAAGCTGGTCTTTGACGGAGTAGACCTGTCAGAAGCTACCCAGTGGTGTCGGGTGAACATCCATATAGACGGGGTGACAGACACCGAGCAAGAGCCGGCGGCGGCGATTGCGGTCTATGAGAACAACGACACCTACTCGTTTTTTGAACCTTATTGAGTCGGCGAGTCGCCGCGAGAGTCGCCCATAAGGAAGGGAAGTGATGGCATGAGCCCCTATCTATGCACGCTGAAGGGGCAAAACCGACGGGGGTTTTGGCTGATGAGCGCCCTTTTGGCGGCGTTGGCATTGTCGGCGGTGGGGCTGATGCTGAACTTCGGGAGCAGGCCCCTGATGCGGGGACTGCTCTTTGTCTTGCTGGGGCTGTCACTGTGGATGGCCACGCGCGGGTACCTGATCAGTTATCTCTATGCCATTGAAGTGCTGGACGGACAGCTTTTTTTGCTGGTGCGGGTGCGCCGGGGGCGCCGGGTGAGTACACGAGTGCAGTTACGGCTGGACTACCTGCGCGAGGTGACCGAGTGCGAACGAGGCGTCCAGTCGGTCCCCAAAGGGAAGCCCAAGGAGGGGCGGTACCGCAACTGCTGCCAGGATATCCTGCCCGACCGCTACCAGTTGCTCCGCTTTGACGACGGATATGAGGAACAACTGGTGTCAATCCAGGTACACGAGGCGTTTGTACAGGTACTGACCGAGCAGGTAGAACGCCATCGGGAACAGGCGGAGCCATAGGGCACTCCGCCTGTTTTTCTGTCTGGTTTCAGGTATTTTTGCGTGGCAGGTATGGTTTTTTGGTAGGGGGAGACAGTATGGGTGAGGAGGTGAGGCAATGCCGAAACAAAGGTCAAACAAAAAGCTGCAGGGCAAGCCGAGCGGCGCCCCCAAAGACGAGGGCAACAACCGGTGGACAAACAACAATCTAAGGTATTTCCCCGACGAGCGGGAACGCAGGGATGGCCCCGGCGGCGAGGATATGCTGCCGGAAGAGCCGGGGTGGGATGAGAAGCGAGACCACCTGAAGGGCCTTGCAGACCGCCGTGACGACAATGGATGAATGACAGGGCGCCCCGCAACAGGCAGCTTCTTGCCTTAGGGCGCGCTTTTGCGGCTGTTGCGGGGCGCGCAAACACTTTTGTCGTTTGTTTGGGCGGGCGGGCAAAGTGGGACTTGACTTCTCACGATTTTTCTATATAATAAAGCTATGACATTATCTGAAGTGAGGTAAGACTGTGCCAATTAGGATTCCCCAGCGTTTGCCGGCGCGGGAAACGCTGGAAAACGAATATATCTTTGTGATGGACGAGGGTCGGGCTACCAGCCAGGACATTCGTCCCCTGAAAATCGCCGTGCTGAACCTGATGCCCACCAAAATCACTACGGAAACCCAGCTCATCCGCCTGCTGTCCAACACCCCTCTGCAAATCGAGCTGACGCTACTGCACACCAAAACACACAAGGGAACCCATACGTCGGCAGAACATATCGATGCTTTTTACCGTGGGTACGAGGAGGTGCGGGAGACCCGTTTTGACGGGCTGATCATCACCGGTGCGCCGGTCGAAAACCTGCCCTTTCAACAGGTGGACTACTGGCAGGAGCTGTGCGATATCATGGAATGGACGAAAACGCACGTTTACTCCACTTTCTATATCTGCTGGGCGGCCCAGGCGGGGCTGTACTACCATTACGGGATCGAGAAGCACGCCGTGCCGAGCAAGGTATTCGGGGTGTTCAGGCACCGCCCCTTAGACGCGCGGCACCCCCTGTTGCGCGGTTTTGACGAGGTGTTCCTCGCGCCCCACTCCCGCCACACCGAGGTCAGGGCGGCGGATATTGTCGCCTGCCCGGAACTGGATTTGCTGTCGGTCTCGGAGGAAGCGGGGGCATACTTGGCGGCGACCCGTGACCTGCGCCGCATCTTTGTCACGGGACATGCGGAGTATGACCTTGACACACTCGACAAGGAGTACCGGCGGGACCTGGACCGGGGACTGAACCCCGCGCCGCCCAAACACTATTTCCCGGGTGACGACCCCACCCAAACACCGCTCAACACCTGGCGGGGACATGCCAACCTCTTGTTTGCCAACTGGCTCAACTACGCCGTGTACCAGAGAACGCCGTACGACCTGTCCGACCTGTAAAGTCTCCCCATAGAAAAATCCACTCAAAGCAGCTTTGAGTGGATTTTTCTATGGGCTAACCCCCAACACTTTGGCGGGTCCCTCAGGTATCCATCCAGCGGGTCTCGGCGGACTGGCGGAGGGCGGCGAACAGGTTGGCGGCGTAGACCAACCAGATGACGGAGAGGGCGAGCGGGACGGTCCAAAACCAGCCGAACATGGGCATAGTAGCAGAGAGGCCCATGCCCGCCTCCGGGCGAAGCCGGACGGTTTGGGTGAACTGGATGAGGTACTGGTAGGCGAAAGTAGACAGCCCGCTGCACAGTCCCAGCGCCACGAAAAGGCGGGTGCGGCGGCAAAGCTGCCGGCAGTACTGGGCGTCATAGGGGCCCCTAGACGAGTCGGGGGCTTGCTCGCCGCCGATATAGTGCAAGATGAGGCGAACGAGGACCGGCGCGAGCAGCAGCAGGCAGGCGGCAAACGCCAAAAACTCGGCGGCGGATGTCACGAGCACCCAGCTGTACATATGCCGGGCGGGCTCGGAGATGGCTAAGGTACTATACGCGTATTGGGACAGGAACTTCACGGTGAAGAGGTAGTTCGCCAAGCTGAATGCGGCATATACGGCAGAGGCGACAGCGGCGGGGCGTGCCCGCTTCTCCAGTCGTAACATGAACAGCATGGCGGCGCAAAAAAGCCCCGCACTGACCACATCGGGCAGGACATTGATATCGTCGAAAATAAAATCCAGCCCAAAGCCCACCGCGGCGATGAGCAGGGTGAGCACCACGCTCAGGATGCGATAGGTGTCCTTGTTTTTCATGGTAGCGGCTTTATCGGCAAAGTGAGACCGTAAAAAGTCCTGCAGTCCCCGGTCCGCCCGCAGGTGGCGCAGGTAGGCAAACATCATGTATGCCCACAGGCAGCCGAAAGCAATCCCCAGCACCAGAGCGAGCAGCAACAACAGCGGGTAGTAGCTCACCCAGTTGACAGAGAGGCCGCCTGTCATCTGGTCAATGTCCGTGAGGTAGATGAGGCTGAACTCGGGCAGACAGGCCAGTGCGGCGCGAACCGCAAAAAAGCCGACGGTGATCGTGGTGAGCTGCTCGGCGCGCAGCTTTTGCAGGGTAGAGGGCAGGGTGATGGTAGCGATACAGCCGTGCCGCTCCCCTAAGTAAAAGAAGCCCTCAAACAGGTTTCGGAAGGCGGGAATGAGGAAAATCAGCTCTATGACGGCATAGGTCAGGGCGAACACGGTGATGATGGACTTCTGGGCGGTGTCATTGCTCCAGATGACCAGCATCAGAATGAGGGCGGGCACCTTGGACAGGTTGATCCACATCAACTTGACAAACCCCTCCCGCGCCTCGGCAAAGTAGGGGAAAGCGTCCGCCGCATAGCTGATCCCCATCGCCAACAGGATATAGGCGACAAAGTCGGGCAACGGGTCAAACAGGTTGATGCTCGGGTTGGCCAGCAGGATCACGGCGGTGAGAAGAAAGCCATACCTGATAATCGTTCTTTGTTCCTTCATAGGGCGGGCAAGCTCCTTTCTTGAGGGTATCGGGTCACTTTGGCCGGCGGTTTTGCCGGCTGACCCGCGGGGTCATCTCTATGTCCTCGGGCATGCAAATCCACATATAGCAGTTGTAAATCAGGCGCAGGTTGCTCAACATCACGAAAAAGCCGTACAGCAGAATAACCAGGCTGATCTTCGCGACCACGGGAAGTTGCGCCTCACTGTAATTCAGGTTCAGGAAAACGGCACAGACGAAGTACAGCGCGCTCAGCAGTCGGCAGCGGAGGGCACGGAGGCGGATTTGCGGCAGGTTGGTTTCCGCCGCCACCCTTTGGATGCCCTCAAACAGCAGCCAGTGAAACAGCAGCATGAGCAGCAGCGCGGCAATGCTCAGTCCGCTGTTCAGCCGCTCGTCAAACGCCCGGCCCCCCCGCACGGACAAGAGGGCAGACAGGGGCGCGAGGATCCCCAGAGCCCCCAAGGGCACGAGCACATATTTCGCCCACGCAAAAGGTCGGTTGATGGGCGTGAGCTTGCAGAGCGCCCAAAAGAGCAGCACGCAGGCGGGCAGCAGCAAATAGTTGTTGAACAGGTTCAAAAAGAACAGATACCCCAGAAACAACAGTCCGAATCCCATGGCACTCCTTAACCGGACACCGCCTTACCGGCACCGTGACAAAACTTATATTTCCGTCCGCTGCCGCAGGGGCAGGGGTCGTTCCGTCCGACTTTTTTCTGTGAGCGCACCGGCTGAGGCGCCCCTCCGCCGCCGGGGGCAGCGGTGTTTTGAGGCTTGGCGACCTCCACACGGCGTATGGGTTGGCTTTTGGGCACGACGGTGAACAACATGCGCACCGTGGACTCGCGGATGTCGTCAATCATATTGTCAAACATCTCCGCACCCGCGATACGAAATTCGCTGATCGGGTTGCGCTGGGCATACGAGGCGAGCCCCACCGTCCCCTTGAGCTCCTCCATGGCATCCAGGTGGTCCATCCATTTCGAGTCCACATTGCGCAGCAAAATCACACGCTCCACCTCGCGCATGATCTCGGGAGTGAACAGAGCGTCCTTGTCGTGGTAGCGCCGGAGTGCCAGCTCGGTCAGCTCCGCCAGCAGCGCCTCGCGGTCCAGCGACTGCTTTTCCTGCTCGGTGTAGCGGTAGGCGCCGGCGGGCAGCAAAATCCCTTGGTACTGGGCACGCAACCCCTCAAAGTTCCACTCGGCGGGGTCCTCGCCGCTGACATAGTGCGCAAAATTGGCGGCGACAGACTCGGTGATCATTTTTTCAAGCAGCGGGCGCAGGTCCTTGCCGTCCAGCACTTCCGCGCGCTGGTTGTAGATGATGGTGCGCTGCTGGTTCATCACATCGTCATATTCCAGCACATGTTTGCGCCGCTCAAAGTTCATGCCCTCGATGCGCTTCTGGGCACCCTCAATGGAGCTGGATAGCATGCGGGCGTCAATGGCGGTGTCCTCATCCATGCCCAGGCGGGCCACGAGGTTCTGCACGCGCTCACCCGCGAACAGCCGCATCAGGTCGTCGTCCAGCGACAGGAAAAACTTTGACTCTCCGGGGTCGCCCTGCCGGCCGCTGCGCCCGCGCAACTGGTTGTCAATCCGGCGGGACTCGTGCCGCTCGGTGCCTAAAATGAACAGCCCGCCTGCCGCCTTGACCCGTTCGGCCTCGGGGCGGATTTCCTCGCGGTACCGCTCTACCAGTTGTTTGAATTGAGAGCGCAGTTCCAGCACCTCCGGGTCGGTGGTGGGGGTGGTGCTGTACGCTTCGGCTAACCTGTCCTCCGCAACGCCCAGGCGGCGCAGCTCGGCTTTCGCCAAAAACTCGGGGTTGCCGCCCAGCATGATGTCGGTGCCGCGCCCCGCCATATTGGTAGAGATGGTGACCGCCCCCTCCTTACCGGCCTGGGCAACGATTTCCGCCTCTCTTTCATGGTGCTTGGCGTTCAGCACGGTGTGTTTGATGCCGTTTTGCTTGAGGAGTTGCGAGAGCTCCTCGGACTTTTCGATGGAGATGGTACCCACCAGCACGGGCTGCCCCTTTTGGTGACAGGCCTTGATCTGCTCGACAATGGCGCGCAGCTTGCCTTGCCGGGTGCGGTAGACCGAGTCGTTGTGGTTGATGCGAATCATGGGCATGTTGGTGGGGACTTCCACCACATCCAAGCGATAGATTTCCCGAAACTCGTTCTCTTCGGTCAGCGCCGTACCGGTCATGCCCGAGAGTTTCTTGTACATACGGAAGTAGTTTTGAAAGGTGATGGTCGCCAGTGTCTTGGACTCTTTTTGCACCAGCACCCGTTCCTTGGCCTCAATGGCCTGGTGCAGGCCGTTGTTGTAGCGTCGGCCGGGCATCAGCCGCCCCGTGAAGGGGTCCACGATGATGACCTGGTTGTCCTTGACCACATAGTCGTCGTCCCGCCGCATGATCCCGTGCGCGCGGATGGCCTGGTTGATATGGTGGTAGAGGGTGGCGTTTTCCGGGTCGGACAGGTTCTCAATGCGGAAGAACTGCTCCGCCTTCTCGATGCCGCGGCGGGTCAGCACGACATTTTTGGCTTTTTCGTCCACAATGTAGTCGTCTGCCACATCCTCATAGTCAACTTTTGTGTCCATTTCTTTGATGACGAATTTTTTGAGACCACGGGCGAACTTGTCTGCCTTTTCGTACAGATCGGTGGACTTGTCACCCTCGCCCGAGATAATCAGGGGGGTTCGGGCCTCATCAATCAAAATAGAGTCCACCTCGTCAATGATGGCAAAGACATGGCCGCGCTGGACCATCTGCTCCTTGTATACCACCATGTTGTCGCGCAGGTAGTCAAAGCCGAACTCGTTGTTGGTACCGTAGGTGATATCGGCGTCGTAGGCCTGTTTCTTTTCCTCTTTGGTTTGACCGGGCACCACCAGCCCCGTGGTCAGGCCGAGGAAGGTATACACCCGCCCCATCTCCTCACAGCCGGTGCGTGCCAGGTAGTCGTTGACGGTGACGATGTGCACCCCCTTGCCGGTCAGCGCGTTCAGGTAGGCGGGCAGGGTGGCAACCAGTGTTTTGCCCTCCCCTGTTTTCATCTCGGCAATACGGCCTTGGTGCAGCAACACACCGCCCAGCAACTGCACGCGGAAGGGGCGTTTCTGCAGGATGCGGTCATCGGCTTCCCTGACCAGGGCAAAGGCATCGGGCAGAATGTCGTCCAGGGTCTCGCCAGCGGCCAGTCTCTCCCTGAGCTGCCCGGTGACGGCCTGCAACTGCTCGTCGGTCATCGCGGCATACTTGGGCGCGAGCGCCTCTATTTGGTCTACCAGCCCACCCAGCGCCTTGCACTGCCGTTCGCTGTAGGTGCCGAATAATTTATCTAACAATCGTCCCATGGTTCACTCCTCACTCTATCGTATTTTTTATTTTACCATAATCAAAAGGGAATGTCATGGTATAATTGTAAATTATTTAAGGCGGCGCCGTATCGGCTTCTCCGGCGCGCCACCTGCCTGCCGTGGGCCTCATGCGTTTTCGCACTTGCGCTTTTGGGGGCGGTGTATTACAATAGAAGCGTGAGGCGGCGAGGGCCCTCGCACACAGGCACCCGGAAATATCTTCAAAAAAAATGCATAAGGACCGGCAAGATGAGAAAAATCAATATAGTGCTTCACTGCCCCGAAATCCCGCAAAACACCGGCAACATTGCCCGCACCTGCGCCGCCACCGGCGCGGCACTGCACCTCATTCACCCCTTGGGCTTTTCTGTTGACGACCGTCAGTTGAAGCGGGCAGGGCTGGACTACTGGCACGAGCTGGACATCACCCACCATGAAAGCGAGGCGGCTTTTTTCGAATTTCTGGGGGAGCGGGCGGTGTATTATTTCAGCACCAAAGCGCCCCGTTCGTATACCGAGGTCAGCTATCCCGACACAGTTTTCCTCCTGTTCGGCAGAGAGACCCGGGGATTGCCCGAGCCACTGCTGCAAGCGCACCCCGAGTGGGCGGTTCGGATTCCCATGCTGTCCAACCTTCGTTCGCTCAACCTGTCAAATGCGGCGGCGGTGGCTGTGTATGAAGTGCTCCGGCAAAGGGGGTTCGCAGGGCTCGAGGCAACGGGACACCCGAGCACTTTTGATTGGTAAAAAGGAGTTTTTATGTGCGGAATCGTCGGTTTCAGCAGCCAGCAAAGGGAAGGGAAAAAGATTGTCCGTGCCATGACCGACGCCATCCGCCACCGGGGTCCCGACGGGGCGGGCTACTTTTTGGGGGACAGAACAGCGCTGGGCTTTTGTCAGCTCTCCCACACGCGGGAGAGTGTCTGCGAGCAACCCCTGTATAACGAGGGGCGCACTTTGGTGCTGGTCTGCGACGGGCTGATTTACAACGACACCGAGCTGCGCGCGGCACTGATTGGGGCGGGGCACAACTTCCGTACCCGCAACCACGCAGAGGTCATCGTCCACGGCTATGAGGAGTGGGGCGAGGAGGTGGTGCTGCGCTTGCGGGGCATGTACGCCTTTGTCCTCTGGGACAAGGTGCACCGAGTGTTTTTCGGGGCACGCGACTCATTTGGGATCAAGCCGCTCTACTACATCGCACAGGGCGGCTTTTTTGCGTTTGCCTCCGAAATCAAGGGGCTGCTGCGTCACCCCGACTGCCCGCGCGGGCTCAACCACAACGCCCTGCGCGCCTACCTGTCGCTGGAGTACAGCGGGGGCAACGAGACATTCTTTCGGGGGGTCATGAAGGTGCCGCCGGGGTACAGTTTTATTTACAAAGATGAGGTGATGTTCCTGCGCCGCCGCTACCTGCCGCAATTCAGGGAGGGGCAGGCGGCGGGGCTCTATCAGATCGAGTCCGCTTTGCGGGACGCGGTGGCCCACTGTCGGCACTCCGGCGGCAAGGTGGGCGCTTTTCTGTCGGGCGGGGTGGACTCCAGTCTGGTGACGGCTTTGGCCAACCCCGACATTACCTTTTCAGTAGGGTTTGCCGAAAACGGTTTTGATGAAAGAGCTGACGCCGCCCGTCTGTCCGAGATTTTCAGCATCGAACACCAGGCCATGACCGTGACGGCGGGCGATTGCTTTGCGGCACTGCCCGACATCCTGTACCATATGGATGAGCCGCAGGCCAATCCGTCGGTACTGCCGCTGTGGTTCTTGTCTGACCTGGCGGGACGGCAGGTGCGCACCGTGCTGTCGGGAGAGGGAGCAGACGAGCTGTTTGGCGGGTATGAGACCTATGGAGACAGCACGCTGATGCAGACCTACCGCCGCCTGCCGCAACTGGTGCGCACGGGGGTGTCGGGGGCGGTACGGAGGCTGCCTTATTTCAAGGGGCGTGATTTTTTGGTGCGGGGCGGCGGCAGGCCGGAACAGCACTTCATCGGTCAGGCGCATGTGTTCTCCGCGCGGGAGGCGACAGAGCTGCTCACCCCGGCCTTTCGTTCGGGCCCGACCGCACTCCAGATAGCCGCCCGCTACTACAGCCAGGCGCCGGAGCTGGATGAGCTGACCAAAAAGCAATACCTGGACCTGCAGCTTTGGATGCCGGGGGATGTGCTGCTCAAGGCCGACCGCATGAGCATGGCGCACAGCTTAGAGGTGCGGGTGCCCTATCTGGATACCGAGGTGGCACAGGCGGCGATGGCACTGCCCACGTCCATGCGGCTCAGCCCGACCGAGAGCAAGCCGGCGTTGCGCGCGGTGGCGCGGCGCCTCTTGCCCGCCGAGTATGCCAACCGCCCAAAAAAAGGTTTCCCGGTGCCCATCCGGCTTTGGTTGAGGGAGGCCCCCTATGCCCAGCTGCTGCGGGAAACTTTCCTGGAAAGCTACACCTCCCAGTTTTTCAACCGCCATGCACTGCTGGCCATGTTGGAGGAGCACCAAAAAGGCAGGAAGAACTACGGCCGCAAGCTCTGGACTGTGTATGTCTTTTTGGTCTGGTACCGCCTGTACTTCCTTGAATCAAGCCTCCTGTAAGGAAGGGCCCACAGGCGGCGCCCTCTCTTTTGCCCCAATGACACGAAGCTGAGGAATGAAAGATGAAAGCACCGTCATATGATATAGTACCCGTCTTGCTGGGGGCGGATCTGAATGCGTACAGCATGGCGCAGGCCTTTCACCGGGCCTACGGGGTGCGCTCCCATGCCTTTGGCCGCTACCCGCTCGGCGTGACGCAGCACTCGCGCCTGGTGGTGTTCCACGAAGTCCCCGAGCTGGAAAACCCGGTCATCTGCACACAGGTCCTGCGCGAATTTGCGGCAAGCCAATCAGGCAAAGCATTGTTTTTGTTCGGCTGCACCGACGAGTATGCTCTGTACCTGATTGACGAGCGGGCAGCGCTGAGTGACCTGTACCACATTCCCTGCCCCTCCCCCGCTGTGGCGGCGCGGCTGGCAGACAAGGCGGCGTTTTATGACACTTGCCGTGCCTATGGGGTGGAGATTCCCCGCACGGCTCTCTTTTCGGGGGTGCCGGAGGCGGCGGCAGTGGAGGCGGCGCAGCTCGGCTTTGCCTACCCCGTGGTGCTCAAGCCCTCCTCCAGCGCCGCCTACTGGCGCCACCCCTTTGCGGGGATGCAGAAACGGTACTTGCTGCACTCACCGGCGGCGGTACTTGAGACGGCGGCGACGATCTATGGGGCAGGGTATGACCGATACCTCCTGTTGCAGGACTTTATCCCCGGGGGGGACGCGGACTGTCGGGTGCTGAACACCTATGTGGACAGGGAGGGGCACGCGGTCTTTCTGTGCTATGCGCAGGTGCTGCTGGAGGCACGGACAGCCAAGGGCAGGGGCAACCCTACCGCGGTGCTCACCGAGTCGCCGGATCCGGTTTGTCACCAACTGGTCGGTATGTTAGAGGCGATGGGATACCGGGGGTTTGCCAACTTTGATATGAAGTACGATGCGCGGGACGGCAAAATCAAGGTGTTTGAAGTGAACTTGCGGCAGGGACGCTGCCACGGCTTTGTCAATGCCGCGGGCATCAATGTCGCCCGGGTGGCGGTGCATGACTGCCTGCAAGGCGAGGCGCCCGTGACCCCCGGCCGGACACAGCCGGTTTTTTGGCACGAGGTGCCGCGGCGCGTGGTCAGACAGCATGTGAGCACGGCGGCAGACCGTCGTCGGGTCAGGGAATTGTGTGCAAAAGGGCGCGCCGTCTCCCCTTTCTTTTATCGGCCGGACCTGTCCTTTAACTTGCCGCGCTTGGCATACCTGACCGTCCACACCCGCCGCCAATACCAAAAGTACCGGGGGATGGGAGAGGAATAACCCGATTTCCCCCACCCACGAACACACCACAAGGTTTTTGCGGGGGCCATCACGGGTGCAGGTTGCCCCTTGAAAAACAAACTGCCACACAACAGAGCAACCGTGCCGTCCATGCCGGGCACAGGGATGTCGGATGAGCCGGAGCTTTTTTGAACCGCAAGGAGGCAAGTATGATCTTAGGCATTATCGGCGGCATGGGGCCGATGGCGAGCGCCTACTTTTACAAACTGCTCACCGCCCTGACCCATGCCGCCTGTGACAGTGAGCATGTGCGGCTCCTCTTGTCCAGCCGCTGTGATACCCCCGACCGCAGCGCCTTTCTACAAGGCACCTCGGAGGCGGACCCCACCCCGGTGTTACAGGAGGAAGCGCAGCGGTTGGTAACGGCAGGGGCGGAGCTGTTGGCGATTCCCTGCCATACTGCCCACTGCTTTTATGACAGGGTGGCGGCGTCCGTGTCGGTGCCGGTGTTACATATGCCCCGGGAAACCGTCCGCAGCCTGGCGCAACAGGGGGTCGGGAGCATCGGGCTTTTGGCGACGGCGGGACTGTATGCGGGCGGCCTCTACCAACGACTTTGCGACGGGGCGGGGCTGCGTTGCTTGGTGCCCCCACCCGAACAGCAGGCGGGGCTGCATCAGATGATCTACCGGCAAATCAAGGGCGGCGGCAGGGGAGAGCCTGAGCTGCCGGCGCAAATGGCTGCCTCGCTGCAACGGCGGGGGGCGGATGTGGTGGTGCTGGGATGCACCGAGTTGTCTGTCCTGTATGACGGGCAGTTGCCGGATGAACGGTGGGTAGACCCGCTCGAGATATTGGCGGCAGTTGCCATTTCGTTATGCGGCAAAAAAACGGGACCACAAGGGAGCCGCATGCATGTTGCTATCTGAGTTTTCGGGCATATTCGGCAGGGAAATACCCCGCGCCCTCCGGGTCGGGGGGCTCTGCCAGGACAGCCGCCGGGCAGGGGCGGAGGACATTTTTTTTTGCGTACGGGGACTGCGCTCGAACGGCCATCTCTATGCGGTCGAGGCGTACCAAAGAGGGTGCCGGGTATTTGTGTGCGAGGAGCCACTCTCTTTGCCCGAGGACGCCGTGGTGCTGCAGGTGCCCGCGGTCAGGGAGACAATGGCGCAGGCGGCACACCTGTTTTACGGGCACCCCTCCCATCGCCTGACCCTTATTGGGGTGACCGGTACCAAGGGCAAGACCACCACCGCACAGATGATCGCCCGCCTGCTCCATGCGGCGGGGGTGCCGAGCGGGTATATCGGCACCAGCGGCGCGTGGTTCGGGGAGTGGCACCGGGATACCGCCCACACCACCCCCGAGGCCATTGAGCTCAACCGATACTTGGCGCACATGGCGGCGGCGGGGGCGCAGGTGGCGGTGCTGGAAGTCTCCTCACAGGCCATCATGACCCACCGGATTTTTGGGTTGCGCATTCCATATGCCGTCTGGACCAACCTTTCCCCCGACCATATCGGGCCGGGGGAGCACCCCGATGATGCGCATTATAAGCGTACCAAGGCGCGACTGTTTGCCGAGTACGGCTGCACATGCGCCATCTATAACCGGGATGACAGGGAAGTCCTTACCCTACTGGCCGCCGCTCCGGTCCCCCGAACCCTGTCCTGTTCGGTGGGCGGGCAGGCGGACTGGGTGGCGTCCGGGTTGCGGCCAACCAGGCGCGCGGCGGGGCTCGGCATGGAATTTACGGCGAGAAACGGTGCGGCTGCCTACCCGGTGAGTCTCCCGCTGCCGGGGGAGATGAATGTCTCCAATGCCCTGTTGGCACTTGCCTGTGCGCAGGCAGTGCTGGGAGGCACGGAAAGCCGGCCTTTGCCCGTCGGCGCTTTGGCGGAGGTGGCCATTCCGGGCCGCTTTGAGGTTGTGCCGCTTTTTTCGGACCGCCTGTTTCTTCTTGACTTTGCCCACAACGGTTACAGTGTCAGCGCGGCACTCTCAGCCCTGCGCGCCTACCGTCCCGCCCGGCTGGTGTGCGTGGTCGGCGCAGTCGGCGAGCGCTGCTTTGAGCGGCGGGCGGATATTGGTAGGGCGCTCGGCGAGGCGGATGTGGTCATCCTCACGTCAGATAACCCCGGACATGAAAACCCGCTCGCCATTCTCGGCGATATCTATGCCCATATCCGGCACCCACAAAGGGTTACCATCATCCCCGACCGTGCGGAAGCACTCAGGTATGCCGTGCAAGTCTCCCTGCCGGGCGACATGGTGCTGGTCGCCGGCAAGGGGCAGGAAAAGTACCAATTGATCGGCAGCGAAAAGCTGTATTTTTCGGAAAAGGAAATCCTGCAAAACGCTTTTCAATCAGCCCCCCTCCCCTTGCGCTGACCACTCACCCTGTGGGGTGCTGCACGGGCTGGCAAATGCTCCCCCATGATCGGCGACCGGGGGGCGGGAAAGCTGCTTTTGATGGCGGACAGTCAGCCGCTCACCCGCTTTCCTGCGGCTGAAAAAAGAGGGAAAAAGGGCTTGACAAAACCAACCCCATCATATATAATAAATCCTGCTGAACGAAAACAAATCCTGTCTTTTGGCACTTGCCATCCCCTCCGAAACGACCGTGTGTTCACCAACCGCCCGTTTTTGCCCGGGGTTTGACCTGTTCAAGCACATTTCCTTTCCTGCGAGAGTGGCGGAACTGGCAGACGCGCACGTTTGAGGGGCGTGTGGTTTATCCGTACGGGTTCAAGTCCCGTCTCTCGCACCAACCATGAGGCACATCCATGAAAAGCCCCGGAACATAAGCGTTCCGGGGCTTTTTCCGCTTTGAACGTCCCTGCAAAGATCTCCCTATCAGACAAGTGAACAATGACCATAAAATAATACTAACAAAAGATAGATAGAGTCTACACGAGACTGACAACGGAGCAAAACTATAGTGTAAAAACACAGGTTCTTTTCTTGCCGCCGTTCAGATACACTGCATGGCTTGATGGGGGAAATCCTTGCTAACTCGTGTAGACACATCCAGTGCCAAACCATTCAAAAAGTCAAAGACAGCACAAAAAATTCCGAGGCAAACCTCGGAATTTTTTGGTGGGCCATCAGGGACTTGAACCCCGGACCAACCGGTTATGAGCCGGTAGCTCTAACCAACTGAGCTAATGGCCCCGGTTTGTGCCGTTGGTAAAGCGCAGAGCATGGTTCATTATAGCAGTGCTTTGTGTGCTGTTTTTGAACGGTCCATGAACAAATCATTAACTTCCCGCGATTTTCTTGCCCTGCTTTTCATCGCTTCTCAGGGGTGGCGGCAACACCTGTTTGGGGTGCGGCTCGGGGATAGCGGGGGCCTCCGGCAGCGCAGGCAGCTCTACCCGCTCGGCAAACAATTGGGGGGAGATCATTTGCAGAATCCTGGACTGCATGGTATCGCTTTGCAGTTTTGTTTTGAAATAGTTAAAGAGAAACGACTTCTTTTGCCCGCTGTCGGTGATGGTGGACAGCAGAGAGTTGACCATGTGGTTGCCGGGCAGCTCGCTGCACTGAATCCGCATCCCCCGCTTGGTATAGAAAAACTTGAGCTGACGGGTGTTGGGCAGCTCGGGGAACTGGATAGACAGCTTCAGCACCGGCTCATGGTCCTCGTTGAGGGCGAACTGCCCCAGCGCGGCAACCAGATATTTTTCCCCCGCAAAGTCCAGCTCGGTGAGGCAATGCTCATAAAAACCGATCTCAAAGGTATAGTCCGCCTGCCCCTCCAGAAAGCTGATCATCATTTTTTCTCCCTCTATTGAAAAAACAATGCGGCTCAGCCCGGCGGTATGATTGTTTTGCATGAAGCGGATAAACAGGGGCAACATGCCGGTATTATTTTTGGCCAGCAGGTACGTGCCTTCGATTTCCCGGCATTGCGGGGGAAGGGGTCTGATGGGTAAACGCAGCGTGCGCCGCACAGACCCCGCCCAAAAGCCGACTTTGGGGAGGGGTTTTGCCCACAAACGAGTGCGATAGAACTCTTTTTGAGCCACGCGCAAGGCTTGAGACGCCAGCGTATTTTTTGCCAGCGCGTAATGCTTGGGGTGATAATTCGAACCGAAATAGTCGGCAATGATGCGCAGGGTGCTGCTGTGCTGGAACAGCTCGCTGTTGCCCGCAGTCACCACCACCACGATCTGGTTTTGCGGGCAGACCCAGATGTCTTGCCCCAACATGCCGTTGAAAAGATAGCTACTGCCGTCCCGCGCCAGCCAGATATGGTAGCCGTAGTTATAGTCGCCGTACGCCTCGTCCGTGACAAAAGCGGGGGATAGCATCTCCTGCAGCCACCCCTCACTCACCAGCGGCTTTCCCTGCCAGCGGCCGCGGTTGAGCAGCAACTGCCCTAACTTTGCCATATCCTCCGGGGGGAGGTACAGCCCCCAGCCCCCTTTTTCAATCCCCTCGGGGCTGTATTCCCACACCGCATGCCGGACATCCAGCGGCTGCCAGAGGCGCCCGGTCAAAAGCTCACTCAGCCCCTGCCCGGTCACCTTGCGCACAATGGCGGAGAGTATATAGGAATTCATACTGTTGTAGTGAAACCGACTGCCCGGGTCAAAGGTCGGCGAGCTTTCAAGGTATGACCGTACCCATGTCGTCTCGGCGACCGACGCCGCCTCGTTGAATACCGTCACCCCCGAGGACATGGTGAGCAGGTGCCGCACCGTGATGGCTTTCATGCGCCCGCTCATCATCATGGGGCGCTCCTCTCTGAACAGATCCACCAGCTTGGCATCCAGCGTCAGGGCGCCGTCGTCCACCAGCATCCCGATGGCCAGCGCCGTGATGGTCTTGGCCATCGAGTGGGTGAGCGCCCAGGTGTTCACATGGTAGCCGGGGGCCGCCGCCTCGGCAATGACCATGCCGTGGCGCAGCACCAACACGGTGTGCAGGTTCGAGTGGGTGTCCCGCTCCAGCGCTTGCAGGAAAGCACGGACATGCCCGCTGGCCACCCCCCGGGACTCGGGCGTTGCCCGCCGAAGGGTGCGGTGAGGGGTGCGGCCGAGAAAGGACTGGGTTTTCTGTGCCTGATAGGGAATCTGCGCCACATCAGTCTCGCCCTTGATGCCGTAACTGACCAACAGGTCAAGAATGCGCGTCTGGATTCGCAAGTCCACAAACGCCCCCTCCTTTACGAAAATCATACGGCATCAGTATAGCACACTTTCGGACGGGACGCAAGGCATATCTTGCCGCCGGAAAAAAGAGATTGCCGCAAAGAAGCTGTCACTTTCGCCGCGCAAAGCTTGACAACCCCCTGTCAATGCAGTATAATACACCCATCCAATCAGCAAAGCCAAGCGCGTAGGGAGAGGCAGATATGAGCAACAACGAAAAGAAACTGGTGGAGCAAATCACCTCCATGGATGAGGACTTTGCCCGGTGGTACACCGATATTGTCAAAAAGGCCGATCTGATCGACTATTCCTCGGTCAAGGGCTGCATGATCATCCGTCCCTACGGCTATGCCATTTGGGAGCATATCCAGCGCCTCTTGGACACCCGTTTCAAGGAAACGGGGCACGAAAACATTTACATGCCCCTGTTCATCCCGGAATCCCTGCTCAACAAGGAAAAGGAGCATGTCGAGGGCTTTGCTCCCGAGGTGGCATGGGTCACCATGGGCGGCAGCGAGCACCTCACCGAGCGTCTGTGTGTGCGCCCCACCTCCGAGGTGCTGTTTTGCGAACATTACGCCAACATCATCCGCTCTTACCGCGACCTGCCCAAGCTGTATAACCAGTGGTGCTCGGTGGTGCGCTGGGAAAAGACCACCCGCCCCTTTTTGCGCAGCCGGGAGTTCCTCTGGCAGGAGGGGCACACCATGCACGCCACGGCAAAGGAAGCCAAGGCAGAGACACTGCAGATGCTGGATGTCTACGCCGACTTTTTCGAACAGCAGCTCAGCATCCCCGTGCTGAAAGGGCAAAAAACCGACAAGGAAAAGTTCGCCGGGGCGGTCGCCACCTACACGGTAGAGGCACTCATGCACGACGGCAAGGCCTTGCAGGGCGGCACCAGCCACTATTTCGGAGACGGCTTTGCCCGGGCCTTTGACATCCGCTACCTGGACAGTGACAACCAGCTCAAGTATTGCCACCAGACTTCCTGGGGCGTTTCCACCCGCATCATCGGCGGGATCATCATGACCCACGGCGACGACAGCGGACTGGTACTCCCGCCTGCCGTTGCCCCCATCCAGGTGGTCATCATCCCCGTGCAGCAGCACAAGGCCGGTGTGCTGGAGGCAGCCGAGGCGCTGCGTGCCCGGCTGGCAGGACGGTACCGGGTTTCGATGGACACCACCGACAACTCCCCCGGCTGGAAGTTTGCCGAGTATGAGATGAAGGGTGTGCCCCTCCGGCTGGAGATCGGCCCCCGCGATATAGAGGCAGACCGGTGCGTGCTGGTGCGCCGCGACAACCGACAGAAGCTCACCGTGCCGCTCGCCGAGCTGGAAGCTGTGGTCTCCGAGCAGTTGGAAGCTTTGCGCGTCGCCCTCTATGAGAAGGCAAAGGAAAACCGCCGGGCCCGCACCTACACTGCCCACACCCTGGATGAGGTAAAGAGCATCGCTGCCGAAAAGGCCGGCTACATCAAGGCCATGTGGTGCGGCGAGTCGGCGTGTGAGGAAACACTGAAGGCGGCAGCCGACATCTCCTCCCGTTGCATCCCCTTCGGAGAGTCCCCCATCGGGGACAGTTGCGTCTGCTGCGGCAGCCCCGCCAAGAAACTTGTCTACTGGGGCAAAGCCTACTAAAATTCGCAGAACCCCCACAGATATCACCCTATACCCGCCACCAAGAACAGCCATGGGAAGTCTCCGATGGCTGTCTTGTATGCAAGGACTCTCCCTGCACTGCGGCTTTGGTAAGCCGGTCAGGACGATGAAGGAATCGGAGATAACCTATGGGATACATTTACCTGCTGCTGGTCACACTGGGCTTCAGCTTTGTGGGCGTGTTTGTCAAAACCGCCTCGCTTGCCGTCAACGCCTACTGGATTTCCTTTCTCCGCTTTGCCGTCTCGCTGGTGCCGCTCCTGATCATCATGCTCTATCGGGAGCGAAAAATCAGGCTGCGCCTCTTTTTGCCCGCCATTGTGATCGGCGCCCTTGGCAAGTCCCTGAACTACTTAGCCGAAAACTACGCCCTTGAGCAAGGGGTTTCCTATGGCAATATTCTTGTCTGGCCGGTGCAGTGCATTGTCGCACTTTTCTTTTCGGTGTATCTGTTTCGTGAAAAAATGACCGGACAGAAGTTGTTTGGCGCACTGCTCTGCCTGCTTGGCATCGGCGCCATTGCGTGGAACGGCGCTTCCCTTTCCAACTTTCTCGGGGAAAACCTGCTGTTCACCGCGCTGTATGTGCTGGCGGGCTTGGGGGCTTCGGCTTTCATGGTGGTCCAGCGCAAACTCCTGTACCGCATGAGCGCACTCGAGGCAAACACCTCCATGTTCGTTGTGGCAACGGTCGTGACCGCCCTTCCCCTGCCTTTTGTGGGGGAGACCACGGGGGTTTTCCCCTTTTCTTCCCTGTTGGCCATCGCAGGCTTGGCGCTGGTGTCGGCGTTTGGCTTTTTGATGGTGGCAGCCGCCATGAAAACCGTCCCTTTCTTTATGGTCTCCATTATCCAAAGCACCTCGGTCCTGTTCACCCTGCTCTGGGGAAGCCTGTTCTATCGGGAACCCATCACCGCCTACATCATCATCGGCACCCTGTTGTTTGTGGCAGGCATCGTCTTTGTGAACCTGCGGCTCACCCCCCGCAAGAAGGAAGAGCGCCTCTCCTGAACCCCGCCGCGCAAAAAAAAGCCGCCTTTGGGCGACTTTTTTTGTTTGGAGAAGAGGTGGGGCATCGGAGAGCTTCCCTAACATACCCACGGTGCCGTCAAGTCCTCGTGCGGACATAGATGATCTGACCGTTGGGATTTTGCTTATTGGCCTTGCCACTCACCTTTTTGATTTCAAACTGGTTGAAGGAGGAGAGAAAAGGCACCATTTTCTTATGCCCGTAGTTGCGCACATCAAAGTCGGGCTTGCGCTTGGGCAGTTGCGTGCCCACATCACTGAGCAGCATCCAGCCGTCCTCGTCCGACTCGGAGGCAATCAGCTCCTTGATGATCGCCACGATATCATCCTCCGGGGGAGTCGCGGCCGGCTGGGGTGCGGGCTGCACCACGACAGGTGCGGGCGCTTTCTTTTCGGGCTGCACCTCAATTTGCGCGGCGATTTTATCCAGGTACTTGAAGGTGCTGCAGGCGGAAATCATGGGCTTGGGGGTGTGCTGCATCCCCATGCCGATGACCAGCATCCCCGACTCCTTGAGGCGGGTGGCAAGCCCCGTGAAGTCACTGTCCGAGGTCACCAGGCAAAAGCCGTCCACCCGACCGCCGTACAAAATGTCCATCGCGTCAATGATGATCGCCGAGTCGGTGGAGTTTTTGCCCATCGTATAGCTGCATTGTTGCATGGGATGAATCCCGTTTTCCAGCAAAACCCCCTTCCAGGATTGTAGCTGAGGGCTGGACCAGTCCCCATAAATGCGCTTGAAAGTGACGTTGCCGAAACTGCTTGCCTCGTCCAAAATGGTCTTGGCGTACCGGTATGAAATGTTTTCCGCATCAATTAAAATGGCCAATCTTTTTTCGTCCATCGAACGCTCCTTTCGTATTTGTTTATGATAATTTGATTGATGAGTCTTTGCTCCGCTGCTTTTATGGCATGCCCGCTCCCGCTTCAAATGCCATGGCATCCACAAAAGCCTCCGCAAAATAGCTGTCGCAGTTGAGGTCTACCACCGTGCAAGCCTCCCTCAGCCGCGCCAGCTCGGCCTGTCGGTCGGAGCGCAGGCAGAGCTCCGCTCCCGCCAGTGAGGTGTTGCCCACCGCGGTAATCCGCCCGGCAAAGGCGGGCGGGAACAGCCCGCAACGCAACAGGCTCTCCGGAGAGACATGGTAGCCCAGTCCCCCTGCCACATGTACCTGCCCGATCTCCTCCGCACGGCTCCCCGCCACATGTAGCAGTGTTTCCACCACCCCGCGGATGGCCGCCTTGGCGGTCTGAAAGGCACGCACATCCCGCTGGGAGAGCGACAGTTCTTCCTCAAAGAAAAATCGGTCGCCGCGCAGATGAGAGCGTAAAAGGGTGTCCGCTTCATCGAAAGCGCCCCCTTCGTCCACCACGCCGGCTTCCAGCAACACCGCCATCAGGTCCATCAGTCCGCTGCCGCAAATGCCCGCCGGGGGTGCCTCCCCGATGGTGGAGAGGAGCAGTTTGTCGCCCGCCGGGCGCACATGGCTGACCGCTCCGAGGGTGCCGCCCATGCCGCAGCTGATATTGGCGCCCTCCAGTGCCGGACCGGCCGCCGCGGAGGTCGCGAACAGCCGCCCCCCCACCTGCAGCACCACCTCGGCATTGGTACCCAGGTCCACAAACAGCCGGTTGGTGTCATCCTGCAAGTAGCCCACCGACAGCAGGCCCACCAGGATATCCGCCCCGATGAAACTACTGACAGAGGGCAGCAACGTCACCGACAGGTGCGGCAATCCCTCCAGACAAGCCCCCAATTCCCGCGCGTCGACAAACACCGGCGTATAGGGTGCCTGCCCGATAGAGGCAGGGTTGACCCCCGCTGCCAGGTGCTGCATGGTGGTGTTGGCAGCCACGGCCGCCCGTCGGATGCGCCCCTTGCCGACCAGGCGCTCAAAGGCGTGCGCCATGCCTGCCAGTGTGCGCAGCACCGCCCGTTGCATGGCCGGTAAGTGCCCTCTTTCGGCGGCAAGGATGCGGCTGATGACATCCGCTCCCCACACTGCCTGCGGGTTCTCCAGCGCGCAGGTAGCGACCCGCGCCCCGCTTGCCTCCTGTAGCAGAGAGGCGGCGATGGTGGTGGTGCCCAAGTCAACCGCCATGACGTAACTGCCCGCGTCCGTCGCCCCGACAGACGGGTCAAGCACCGTGACAGGCGGCAATACCCCCGCCAGAGCACCGCTTGGAATGACGATGGTAGCATCGGTCAGCACCCGTGCCCGGCAGGACAGGATACGACCGTGCGCATCGGGGGTGACGCCCGAAAAAGACCCGTTTGTCAACTGTACTTGACATTTACCGCAGGTACCTCTGCCTCCGCAGGGTGCTTTCGGATACACACCGTTTGCCTGCAAAAGCTCCAGCAGTGTGGTGCCCACGGCTGCCTGCCAGGTGAGGGTTTCCTCCGCCAGGCCCACAGTGATTTGTTTGAGTTCCTCCATAGATGTCCCCTATGACTTCTTTTGCAAGGGCACTGTCTGCTGAGCACACAGCCGCCGTCCCGCTGACGACTTTCATTATAGCATGAAAACGCACAAAAGACAAGGCTGACAGTACCACACGCCCCCTCTCTCCAAAATTTTTTTCAAAAAACAGATGATTTGTTGGAATTCCAACAGAGTTCAGGCGACCTATACGGTAGAATCAAGGCAACCGACAACCACAGGTGCCGATTCATCGGTACCGATACCAAGAAGGAGAGACCAACATGATTCGTAAAATCATCAAAATCGACGAGGAAAAGTGCAACGGTTGCGGTCTGTGTGCACAGGCGTGCCATGAGGGTGCGATCGGCATGGTGGACGGCAAGGCAAAACTGTTGCGGGACGACTATTGCGACGGCTTGGGCAACTGCCTGCCCGTCTGCCCGACCGGCGCCATCAGCTTTGAGGAACGTGAGGCGGCGGATTTTGACGAGGCGGCTGTGCAGCAGCATATGCAGCAGAAAAAGCAGGACCAGCGTCCCGCGCCGGCCCCCCAGCCGCCGGCAATGCCCTGCGGCTGCCCGGGGATGAATGTCAGGCAGATCCGGCGGGCCACCAAGGAGACCCCCGAGGCGCCCGGCACCCACGAGGCAAAAAGCTACCTGTCCCAGTGGCCGGTGCAAATCAAGCTGGCTCCCGTGAACGCCCCCTATTTTTCGGGCGCCAATTTGCTGATTGCCGCCGACTGTACGGCGTATGCGTACGGTGACTTTCACACGCGCTTCATTCGCAACCGGATCACGCTCATCGGTTGCCCGAAGCTGGACGCCGGGGATTACAGTGAGAAACTGACCGCCATCATCAAGCAAAACGACATCAAGAGCGTGACCATCGTGCGCATGGAGGTACCCTGCTGCGGCGGGCTGGAGTACGCCGCACGGCAAGCCCTGCAAAACAGCGGCAAGTTTATTCCCTGGCAAGTGGTCACGATTACCACCGATGGTAAAATTTTGGATTGACAAGAGGATGAGAATATGGTAGAAAAAGAATACAGGCTTGCCCGGACCGATGAAAAGACGATTGAGAAGGTCTTGCTGGACCAAAACATTCATTACCTGCACATGGTGCTGCCCGCCGGCGACGGACTGCCCGTGCACCATTGCAACGCCCCCCTCTATATGACCGTGGTGCGGGGCACCTTATCCATCGAGCTGGACGGGCAGCCCGTGCACGAGTACCCCTCCGGCACCCTGCTCACCATCCCCGACCGGACCCTGATGCACGTCAGAAACCTGCACCCCGACACACTGGAGCTGATTGTCGTCAAGGCGCCCGCTCCTTAACAGGAGCCCGCCCTTAATTGAGAAAGGAGACACACGCATGAAACAGTACAGGTGTATTCCGTGCGGGTATATTTATGATCCCGCGCAGGGCGACCCCGACCAAGGCATTGCCCCCGGCACTGCCTTTGAGGACTTGCCCGAGGACTACCATTGCCCCATTTGCTATGTGGGTCGGGATGAATTTGAAGAAATTAAAGAGTAAGTGAGAAAAGAGGAACTACCAATGAGCATGTTTTGCTTCCAATGTCAGGAAACGGCGGGCGGCAAGGGCTGCACCATCCGCGGAGTTTGCGGCAAGACCGAGGAGGTCGCGCACCTGCAGGATTTGTTGATCTACATACTCAAGGGTGTCTCGGACATTGTCGTCAAGGGCAAACTTGACGTCCAAACGTTGGGGCGTACCAACTATGAGGTGCTGAACAGCCTGTTCATGACCATCACCAACGCCAACTTTGACGACGGCTCGCTCGAGCGGCAGATTGTGAAAATGCTTGCCATCAGGGAGAGCCTGAAAAGCACCGTCACCACCCAAAAAGCCTTGCACGACGCCGCCACCTTCACGGTGAGCGACCGGCAGTCCATGCTGGACAAGGCCGCTACCATCGGGGTGCTTGCCACCGCCGACGAGGATGTGCGTTCGCTCCGTGAGATGATTACCTACGGGCTGAAGGGGATGGCGGCGTATACCGAGCACGCCACGAACATCGGCAAGCAAGACCTCTCGATCAACGCCTTCATCTATGAGGCGCTGGCAGCCCTGCTGGACGACTCGCTCACGGCGGACGAGCTGGTCGCGCTGACCCTCAAAACAGGCTCCGTGGGGGTGCAGGCCATGGCGCTACTGGACAGTGCCAACACCGCCCGCTACGGCAACCCGGAAATCACCGAGGTCGCCATCGGCACGCGCCAAAATCCCGCCATCCTGATTTCCGGCCACGACCTGACCGACCTGGAGCAACTGCTGGAGCAGACCCGGGACAGTGGCGTGGATGTCTACACCCACAGCGAGATGCTGCCCGCCCACTACTATCCGGCGTTCAAGAAGTATCCGCACTTTGCCGGCAACTATGGCAACGCTTGGTGGAAGCAGGTGGATGAGTTTGTCACCTTCCGCGGACCCATCCTGTTCACCACCAACTGCATTGTCCCCCCGCGCAGCGAGGAGGTACGCAGCAGAATTTACACCACCGGCTCCACCGGCTACCCCGGCTGTCAGCATATCGTCCCCGACGAACAGGGGCACAAGGACTTTTCTGCCCTCATCGCCCACGCCAAACGCCTGCCCCCACCCGAGGAGATTGAAAGCGGCAGCATTGTCGGCGGCTTTGCCCACCACCAGGTGTTCGCACTGGCGGACAAGGTGGTAGACGCGGTGAAAAGCGGTGCCATCAAGAAGTTTTTTGTCATGGCGGGCTGTGACGGCCGCATGAAGTCCCGCGCCTACTACACCGAGTTTGCCGAGGGACTGCCCAAGGACACCGTCATTTTAACTGCCGGCTGTGCCAAGTACCGCTATAACAAGCTCCCCCTCGGCGACATCGGCGGCATCCCCCGCGTGCTGGACGCCGGACAGTGCAACGACTCCTACTCCCTCGCCCTCATCGCGCTGAAACTGAAAGAAGTGTTCGGGCTCCAGGATATCAATGAGCTGCCCCTCGCCTTCAACATTGCCTGGTACGAGCAAAAGGCAGTCATTGTGCTGCTGGCACTGCTCTCCCTCGGGGTGAAGAACATCCATTTAGGCCCCACCCTCCCCGGTTTTCTCTCCCCCCATGTGGCAACCGTGCTGGTCGAGAAGTTCGGCATCGCCGGCATCGGCAGTGTGACAGACGACATCAACCTGTTCATGAACGCCTGAGCCACCCGTCAGACGCCCTCTGCGCAAGACCTGCGCGGAGGGCGTTTTTATTCCGGCGCAAGGCAACACCTTGTTGCCTGTCTCTTTGGCCCTGCCGCTCTCCCTCTTGCCTATACACCCTCCGGAGCGTCCTGCCTTTATTTTCGTGCTGCTGTCATTGCTTTTTCATCTGTTTTTTTCACATTTGACACTTGACAACGCCTGCGGGCATATGCTACTATACAGATGAACGATTGAGCAACTGTTCAAGTGTTGCGGAAAGAGAGGGAAACAGGATGACAAAGCGTCACGAGCCAAGGCGACCGGAAGGACTGCTCTGCAGCGAATGCGCGGCGCATCTGGACATGGTCGGTCGGCGGGAGGTAGCTCGTTGCGGCAAAAGCGGGGAGGCAGAGGCGCTGGCGTCTCTGTTCAAGCTGTTGGGCGACCCTACGCGCATGCGTGTGCTGTTGGCGCTGGCAGGGAGCCCCCTATGCGTATGCGATTTAGCCGACTCACTGGGCATGACCGCCTCCGCCATTTCCCACCAGTTGCGCCTGTTGAAACGGGGGGGGCTGGTGAAAAGCGAAAAAAGCGGCAAGCATGTCTGCTACTCGCTGGACGACAGCCATGTGTACGCCATCATCCACCCCGCGCTGGAGCATATCAGGGAGTGACGCCCCAATCGGGGCCACGCCTGAATGCGCATTTCCCCCCACGCCTGCGGGCATGTGAATACTACCAAATCAAAGGAATACATACCATGAAAACCAAGTACGAAGTGACGGGACTGGACTGCCCCAACTGTTCGAAAAAACTCGCCACCCTCCTGCAGAAACAGGAGGGGATCACCGCCGCGTTGGTGAATTTTCTCACCGAGGAGCTCACCGTGGAAAGCGAGCTGTCGGCGCCGATGCTCGACGCGCTGGTGCAGGCCGCCGGCCGGGCCATGGGGTCAAGGGTCAAAATCAACAGAAAGTAAGTGCCGGGGATGAAACGATTGCTCACCTATGAAAAAGAGCTCCGCATGGCGCTGTCCGCCGTACTGCTGTTGGTCGCCCTGCTGCTGGGCCCGGGAATAGCTGCTTTGTCGGTATCGGCGGCGGCGCTGCTACTGGTGGGCGTGCCCGTGATGGCAGAGGCAGCCCGCGGGCTTTTGCGCGGCGGATTGCTGGACGAAACCTTTTTGATGTCCCTGGCCGCCCTTGGCGCTTTTGTGATTGGCGAATATACCGAGGGGGTGGCGGTCATGCTGTTTTACAGCGTGGGCGAGTACTTTGAGGGACGCGCCGTCTCCACCTCCAAAAGAATCATCCGCTCCCTGATGGACATTAACCCGGACACCGCCTGCCTGTTGCGGGATGGCGCTGAGCTTCGCATCCCCGCCGCTGAGGTAGCGGTAGGGGATGTATTGCTCATCCGCGCGGGAGAACGGGTCCCCGTGGATAGCGTGGTGCTGTCGGGGGAGGCGGCGGTGGACACCTCTGCCCTGACCGGAGAGGCGCTCCCCTTAGCGGCGCAGGCCGGGACAGAACTGTCCAGCGGGATGCTGTGCATTGACGGGGTACTGCGGGTACGTGCCGTCCGCATTTGTGAGGAGTCGGCGGCGGCGCGCATTTTGGCCTTGGTCAGTGAGGCACAAAGCCGCAAGTCCCGGCAGGAAAACTTCATCACCCGTTTTGCGCAGTGGTACACCCCCGCCGTGGTGGCGGCTGCCCTGCTGGTGGCGTTGCTGCCCCCGCTGTTCTTTGGGCAGGGCTGGCTCGACTGGCTGTACAAGGCACTGGCTTTCCTGGTGGTCTCCTGTCCCTGTGCGTTGCTGATCTCGGTACCCCTCAGCTTTTTCGGGGGGATTGCGGGGGCGGCTTCCCGCGGCATCCTTTTCAAGGGCGGCAACAGTTTTGAGGCGATGGCAAAGGCGGAAACGGTCGTCTTTGACAAGACAGGTACCCTGACCGAGGGGCGCTTTACCGTCGCCAAGGTATCCCCGGTGCAGGGCATGAGTGAGGCCGAGCTGCTCACCTTAGCCGCCACCGCCGAGCACGGCTCCACACACCCCCTCGCCCGTGCCATCTACCAGTCGGTGACCTCTCCGCCCCCGCCGCCCGACTCGGTCAGCGAATACGCCGGCAAAGGGGTGATCGCCACCCTTGGCGAAGTACAGATTGCCGTGGGTAGCCGGGCACTGCTGTCTATTGTGGGTGCGGACAGCGGACCGCTGCCCGAGGGCAGCGTGGGCGTGGCGCGCAACGGCGTGTTTGTGGGCACCATTGACCTTTCGGACACCACCCGTCCCGGCGTACGGCAAGCCATCGCGCGCCTGCGCGCACTCGGTGTCAAAAGGACCGCCATGCTCACCGGCGACAGCCTCGGCCGCGCGCAGACGGTGGCAGACGAGGCAGGCATTGACTTTGTGAAGGCCGGGCTCCTGCCCCAGGACAAATATGCCGCACTCGAGGCGCTGATGAGCGACGGGACGGGCAGCGTGGTCTATGTCGGGGACGGCATCAATGACGCACCGGTGCTCGCGCGGGCGGATGTCGGGGTCGCGATGGGCGGCATCGGCAGTGACGCCGCCATTGAGGCGGCAGACGTGGTGCTGATGCACGACGCGCCCGACAAACTGGTACAGGCCAGGCTCATTTCTCGCCGCACCCTGTCCATTGCCCGGCAGAACATCATCTTTGCGTTAGGGGTCAAGGTAGGGGTCATGGCCGTGGTGACGGCAGGGTGGGCAGGGCTTTGGTGGGCGGTGTTCGCCGATGTCGGTGTCGCCCTGCTCGCCATCCTCAACGCCATGCGCGCCATCTTCCCGCCCCGGAAAAAGGAAGACCGCTGAACATACGCATAAGGCCCCTCGTGTGCGGTGCGCTCCTCGGCCTTGCCTTTCCCCCTGCCCTGAGTGCCCGCCGCACGTGTGGGGCTATGTCGCCCGTTGGCCCCCCCGCCAAAAAAAGTTGCATTCTCTTGCAAACTATGCTACAATTATTAGGAATGAACAAATGGTTCCGCTGAACAGTTCCGCGGAACCATTTCCACCCCCACCGGTTTTCTGCTTTTGGCGTACCGGGAGCAGACAAAGCAGTGAAAAGAAAGGTCACCCCACAAGAGTATGGTTTCGATTACCACCGTGCAAGCGTCCTCCCCCGCCCACCGGGCCGGCATCAGGAGCGGGGACTCTTTGCTTGCCATCAACGGACACGCCATCCGCGACGTGCTGGACTACCGCTTTTACTTAGCCGAGCCGCAACTCACGCTGTCGCTGGTGCGGGACGGGCACCCCTTTGAGGTCTCCATCGTCAAGCCCACGTATGACGACATAGGGCTGGGCTTTGCGACGGCGTTGATGGACAGCAAGCAAAGTTGCCGTAACGGCTGCGTCTTTTGCTTCATTGACCAACTGCCCCACGGGATGCGCCAAAGCCTGTACTTCAAGGACGACGATGCGCGGCTCTCCTTTTTGCACGGCAACTATATCACCCTCACCAACCTCAGCCGACAGGATGTGGATCGCATCATCGCCATGCGCATCTCCCCCATCCGCGTGTCCATCCACACCACCAACCCCGCCCTGCGGGTGCGGATGATGAAAAACAAATGCGCCGGAGAGGCGCTCTCCTATCTCACCGAGCTTTCAGAGGCGGGCATTGCCCTGCACGGGCAAATCGTGCTTTGCCGTGGGCTGAACGACGGCGACGAGCTGCACCGCACCCTTGCCGACCTGACCCGGCTGACCCCCGCGCTCGAAAGCGTGTCGGTGGTGCCGGTCGGGCTCACCGACCACCGACAGGGACTCTATCCGCTCGAGCCCTTTTCGGCGGCAGATGCCGAAGCGGTCATTCAGACGGTGGACACCCATGCGGCCGCCCACCTGGCCCGGTTTGGCACCCGCCTTTTCTTTTGCGCGGACGAGTTTTACCTGAAAGCCGGCTTACCCCTGCCCGATGAGGCATACTATGAGGGGTATCCGCAAATTGAAAACGGCGTGGGGATGCTGCGCTCCCTCCTTGAGGAAACCACGGCGGCCATTGCCGCCTTGCCCGAGACCGGGGCACAGAGGGCCAGGGAAGTATCGGTGGCCACGGGCGTCGCCGCCTATCCGTATCTCTTGCAAATCAGCCGGACATTGATGCAAAAGGTCCGAAATTTGAAAATAAATATTTACAAAGTTATCAATCGCTTTTTTGGGGAAAACATCACGGTGGCGGGGCTGCTGACCGGCGGGGACCTCCGGGCGCAACTGGCAGGCAAACCGCTGGGACAGCAGTTGCTGCTCTCCGCCAACACCCTGCGCGCCGGGGAGGCGGTGTTTTTAGACGATATGCGGCTGGAGGAGCTTGCCGCCGCCCTCGGTGTCCCTGTCCGGGCCGTTTCGGATGACGGCGGCGAATTGATCAACGCCCTGTTGGGCATGGGAGAAGATACATGGGAAAACCAATCGTTGCCATCGTAGGCAGGCCGAATGTAGGCAAAAGCACCTTGTTTAATAAACTCATCGGGGAGCGCCGCGCCATCGTCGAGGACACGCCTGGCGTGACCCGCGACCGCATTTACGGGGAGGGCGATTGGCGGGGACGCGCCTTTATTCTCATTGACACCGGCGGCATTGAGCCCAAAACCGATGACATTATCCTGCAGAAAATGCGTATGCAGGCGCAGATCGCCATTGACAGCGCCGATGTGATCATTTTCCTGTGCGACATTCAGGCGGGGCTGGTGGCGGACGACCGTGAAATTGCCGTGATGTTGAAAAAGAGCGGCAAACCCGTCATCGTTTGTGTCAATAAAGTGGACCGCCTCGGTCCCCCGCCCATGGACTACTATGAGTTTTATGAGCTGGGTTTTGACTGCGACCCCATTGCCCTGTCCTCCATGCACGGCTCGGGCACGGGCGACCTGTTGGACGAGGTAGTGGCAGCATTCCCTGAGACACCCGAGGAGGCAGACGAGGGACACGTCATCCATGTCGCGGTCATCGGCAAGCCCAACGCCGGCAAGTCCTCTCTCATCAACCGCATGGTGGGCAGTGAGCGGCTGATCGTGTCGGACATTCCGGGCACCACGCGCGACGCGGTGGACACCCTGCTCGAGAACGAGTACGGCAAGTTCAACTTCATTGACACGGCAGGCATCCGCCGCCAAAGCAAGGTGGAGGACAACATTGAAAAATACAGTGTGCTGCGCGCCCGCTTGGCTGTGGAGCGGGCGGATGTCTGCCTGCTCATGGTGGACGCCGCCGAGGGCGTGACCGTGCAGGACACGCACATTGCCGGCATTGCCCACGAGGCAGGTAAGGCGACGATCATTGTGGTCAACAAGTGGGACGCGATGGAAAAGGACAGCAACACCACCGTCGCCTATACCAAGGATGTCTATGCCGCCCTGAGCTACATGACCTACGCCCCGTTGGTGTTCGTGTCCGCCAAAACCGGCCAACGGGTGACCAATCTCTATCCGATGATTGTCAACGTGGCAGAGCAAGCCGCCATGCGTATCACCACAGGGGCGTTAAACGACCTGCTCAATGATGCCATGGCGCGCCACCAGCCCCCCTCTGACAGGGGCAAGCGCCTCAAACTCTACTACATGACCCAAACCGGGGTCAAACCCCCCACCTTTGTCGTCTTTTGCAACAGTGCGGCGCTGTTTCATTATTCCTACCAGCGGTTTATCGAAAACTGCATCCGAGAGGCGTGCGGCTTTTCGGGCACCCCCCTGCGCCTGGTCATCCGCGAGAGGGGCGAGCAGGGAGACTGAGCGGCGACCGGCAGCGGGCACGCCACGCCTCACCCGCCGGGCATCGTGAAATGCTTGCAGAGTTCCTGATCATATCGTCAATGTCAGAAAAACGGAGACAAAAAACACCCGCTGCAACTTGCACTGGCAAGCTGCATATTCAATCAGTAGAGGTTACCTATGTTTATTGACCGAGTCAGAATTTATGTGAAGGCAGGGGATGGCGGTAACGGCGCCGTCACCTTCCGTCGCGAAAAATATGTCGCCGCGGGCGGCCCCGACGGTGGGGACGGCGGACGGGGCGGCAATGTCGTGTTTGAGGTCGCCGAGGGCATCAATACCCTGCTGGCCTTCCGCTACAAGCGAAAGTTCATTGCGACGAGCGGAGAAAACGGCAAAGGCGGGAAAATGCACGGCAAGTCCGGTGAGGACATCGTCATCCCCGTCCCCCCCGGCACGCTCATCAAGGACGCCGAAAGCGGCAGGGTCATCTTTGATATGGCACAGGCGCCGCGCTATGTGCTGTGCAAAGGGGGCAGGGGCGGCTGGGGCAATCGCCATTTTGCCACCCCCACCCGTCAAATCCCCCGCTTCGCCAAAAGCGGCACCAAGGGGCAGGAACAAGAGGTCCTGCTTGAGCTGAAGATGCTGGCGGATGTGGGGCTGATTGGCTTTCCCAACGTGGGCAAGTCCTCTATTCTGTCCCGCATTTCGGCGGCAAAGCCCAAGATTGCCGACTACCATTTTACCACCCTCAGCCCCAACTTAGGGGTCGTCTCACTGGGAGAGGGCAGGGGCTTTGTCGTTGCCGATATTCCGGGACTGATCGAGGGTGCCGCCCAGGGGCAGGGGTTGGGACACGAGTTTTTGCGCCACATCGACCGTTGCCGGCTGCTGCTGCATGTGGTGGATATTGCGGCCACCGAGGGCAGGGACCCGCTCGAGGATATGGCAACCATCGACCGCGAACTGGCGCAGTGGAACGGGGAGCTCGCCACCCGCCCGCAGATTGTGCTCGCCAACAAAAGCGACCTGCTCGATCCGGCGGACCCGCAAGTACAGGCCTTCAGGGACGCTGTCGCCACCCAGGGCAAGGAGCTGGTCTTTGTCTCCGCCGCTACCGGACAGGGGCTGGATGAGATGTTGCGCCTGACCGAACAGAAGTTGGCGACCCTGCCCCCCCTGCTCGTGTACGAGAGCGAGGTAGCCCCCGAGGAACAGGTCACCTCCGACCGACAGGAGACCACCATCCGCCTCGAGAACGGGACCTACTTTGTGGAGGGCGAGTGGCTGCTGAACCTGCTCGGACAGGTCAACTTTGAGGATTACGAGTCACTCAACTTCTTCCAGCGTGTCCTGCAGAAAAGCGGCGTGTTCGACCGCCTCAGGGAAGCCGGTATCCGGGACGGCGACACCGTCAACATCTATGACTTTGAATTTGATTTCATCTATTAATGTTGACCGCGCCCCTCCAGTAACCGACACAGGAAAAAGACCGCTCATACCGAAATCGGTATGAGCGGTCTTTTTGTCTGTCGATACGCACGGTGCGCCTCACGGGCGTGTGCTCACAACTCCTCAAACGAACGCTTCTTGACGCTGAGGATGACGGGCAGGTTGCCGTTGCGGACGCGAATGGCGTCCATGAACTCCTTAGCGGCGTTCTCCTGTTTCAAATGTATGAAATAGGAAAGCTCGTACATGCTGCCCAAGTTGGTGGTTTTGGAGCGGGTGAGGGTGTGTGTGGTGGTGTAGGTCTCAAACAGATCGTCAAAGGCATCGATGTAATTGAGCGACTCGGGGATCAGGATTTTCAGCTCTTTGTCGGTGACCGAGGTGATCCCGTACTTGGTCTTTGACAAAATGAACAGGAGTGCCGACAGCACCACCGCCAGCAGCACCGCGAGCAGCACAAAGCCCACGCCACAGGCGATGCCCACGGCGGTGCAGGCTAAAATAGAGGCGATCTCCTGTGCGGAGCCCTGTGTGGAACGAAAGCGCACCAGGCTGAAGGTGCCCAGGACGGCGATACTCATGCCCAGGTCGCCGTTGACCAGCAAAATGATGGCGCAAACCGTCAGGGGCAAAATCACTAACGACACCGCATAGCTGCGGGTGCACTCGCCGGAGCGCATGTAGGTCAGAGAGATAAGAAAGCCCATCGCCAGTGCCACGCCAAAGCAGAGAAGCACTTTATAAAAATTGATGTCCATCACAATGCCGTCATGGAGAAAGATACTCTCAAGGATTTTTTCAAACATGTTTTTCACTCCTGGTTTTGAACATTTTTTCTCTGTAGATGGTCCCGTATTTGGAAAAAGAGGTGGGATAAAGTTGATGAGCCGCCAAAATGCGCACCAGCCAGTGTGGGATGGTGTCACTCACCTTGAGCTCCAAGAGGTATCCGGCATCGAGGGGGAGTAAAAGCTCGCCGTCGTCCCCCGCAGCGAGGGACAGTCGGTCCTGCCGAAAGCGGATTTTTTCATCAAAGGTCAGGCGGAAGGACGGGTTGGTTCGCTCCTGAAAGGCAATGCGGTCATAGGCCAAATATAGTTTGGGCACCAGCTCGAAGTGTTCGACTAAATAGGAAAGCTCCCGCAAAATCTGCGAGTCGGCCCTTTGGGGCAGGATATGGTCGTTGAGAAAGGCCTCGGCTTCCCGGAGGGTCAGGGTAACGCGGCGCTTGTACACCACCCCGTCGTACTTCTTCTTAACCTCCACATACACCATATCGTCCGGCCCCGGCACGTCGTATCCGCGCAAGCGCAACTTTTCCTTATACATCGGCTTTTCGATGGAACGGCGAATCAGGTCAAAGTGAATCGAGTCATAGTAGACATTGGAGATGGTATAGCGGGGAAACTTCCGGTCGGGCTCTATGTAAGGCTCAGCCTCACGGAGAAAGGCCTCATACACCGCGGGGGTCAGAAAGTACTTTTTTTCCTGCCGGGCAAAAATTTGTTGCGCCATATGGTTCCCTCCTTTCGCACTCGTCTCCCATGGCACCCTTTATGTTGTCCCCTCACTATTTTTGGTGATTTGAGAGGGGGTTGATGATATATTGATACACTTCCCTTGGTGTCTCAGCCAGTGCTGTGGCGCCGGCACCGGTGAGCTCGGCGCGGCTGCCGTACCCGTACAGCACCCCCAGCGCATCCATGCCGCACGCCCGTGCCCCCACCACATCATGCTTGCGGTCGCCCACCATCAACACGGTGGCGGGGTCGGTGACCTGCAGCTTTTGCAGGGCATAGGCGACCACCTCGTCCTTTCGCAACCGGGAAAATTCCAGCGCCCCCGCCACAAAATCAAAGTAGTCGAGCAGTCCGAAATGGTCTAAGATGTCCAGGGCTAACGGGTAGGGCTTGGAGGTGGCGACAGAGAGGCGGCATCCTTGCGCGCGCAACAGCTGCAACATCTCCGTCACGCCGTCGTACACCCGATTTTCAAACTTGCCCGTTTCTCCATAGTAGTCCCGGAACTTAAGGGTAGCGCCCACCGCGTCCTCGTGCGAGAAGCCGTAGGACTCCTTGAAGGTTTCAAGCAAGGGAGGACCGATAAAAAAAGAAAGCATATCCAAGTCCGGCACGGCAATCCCATAACACTGCAGAGCGTAGGCGGCGGCTTTGATGATACCTTCTTTTGAATCGGTCAATGTCCCGTCTAAGTCAAAAAAAACATTTTGATATGCAGGCATGCTGGCTTCCTATCTTAATTAAAAGCTGTGCCGGGGCATGAGATCGATGCCCCGGTACGCTTGTACTGACCGTTGCGGGACTATTTTACCAGGTGGCGCTTGATCTTGCGCGAGGTGGTTTTTTCAAAGGGTTCGGTGCGTATTTCGACCGCACGGATTTGCTTATGGAAAACCAGCTTGCGGTTCATCGCGGCAATGTCGGCTTTGAGCTTGGCTTCCATGTCGGCAAGAGGGGTCCCCGGGGCAAAACTGTCCGTGTTGGGCACCACAATAGCGGTCAGGACGACAGCTTCGTCCCCCGCCTGCTGTCTGCCCAGCACCACCGCCTCAGCGATGCCCTCAATTTGAGACAGGTACTCCTCAAGCTCCTCGGGGAAAACATTTTTGCCGTTGTCCAGCACAATGACCGATTTCTTCCGGCCCGTGATGTAGATATAGCCGTCCTCATCCAAGTAACCGACGTCCCCCGTGCGGAAGTAGCCGTCCTCGGTGAAGACCTCGGCATTTGCCGCCTCGTCGTCGGCGTAGCCAAGCATGACATTGTCCCCTTTGACCGCGATCTCACCCTCCAAAAAGCCCTTGTCATTGGGGGCACCGTCCAGAATTTTGACGGTGCAGCAGGAGACTGCGGGGCCTACCGACCCCTTTTTGGGAGCAAAATAGGGGTTGACCGCCACCAGGGGGGAACATTCGGTGATGCCGTATCCCTCGGCAACATCGATGCCAAACGCCTCAAATTTTTCGACAAGCTCGGGGTTGAGCGGGGCACCGCCCGAGACGATTTTCTCGAGTCGCCCGCCAAATGCCGCATGAATGTCCGCAAAGAGCTTGCGGCGGATATCAATGCCGAACAGGCGCAACAACTGGGACAGCCGAATGGCGAAACGCAGCTGACCGGTCTTGCCCTTTTTCGCCGCCTCGTCCCAGATTTTTTTATACATGGTGTTCACCAGCAGGGGCACGGAGGCCATGCCTGTCGGACGGAACACCGCAAAGTTCTTGAGCACATATTTGAGCGAGTCATTGATGCCGACGCACATGCCGTAATTCATGCCCGCCAGGATCCCGCAAGTGAGCTCATAGGTGTGGTGGATGGGCAACACGGACATCAGGGTATCCTCAGGGAAAAACTCCACGCTCCCGCAAGCCGCATTCACGGCGCTGGTGATGTTCTTTTCACTGAGCATCACACACTTGCTGGTCCCGGTGGTGCCGGAGGTAAACAGCAGCTGTGCCAGGCGGTTGGGGTCTTCTGTTTGCGGGAAGTCATAGCCTTGTTGTTCCGCGCCCAGCGCCAGCACCCGGTCAAACGGCACGACCTTTGGGTGTGCGGGAAGGTCCGGCCCCCCCTCCATAGGGATGAAAAACTGCACCGTTTGGTGCGTATCATAGGCGTCGGCGAGCTTGGCATGAAAGGCGTAGGGGTACACCAACGCATCGGCCTTGGCACGAACCAGAAAACGAAGCAGCTCCTCGGTCGGCAGCTCCTTGTCCATCGGAATGGCCACGCCGCCGCCCGCCACGGTCGCCAGGTAAGCTGTCACCCAGGCAGGAGAGGTCTCGCCCACCACGGCCACACGCTTGCCTGCCAGACCCAGCGAAGCAAAACCCGCCGCCATGTCCCGGACCATACCGGTCAGTGTGCGGTAGCTCATCTCGGTGAGCTGGTGGTTGCCGGTATAGTAGCGAAAGGCGATTTTGTCGCCGTGTCCCTCCCAGTTGGCCACATACTGACGCATGCTGTATACAGGGGTAAACCTGCGCTCGTTCCTGCTCTTTTTTCTCATGTCGTTCCCCTCTCAAGTCGGCCTGACGATCAATGAAAACTTAAGGTAATTATAACATCCCTTTGAGATTGTGTCAAGCTTTTGACTGCAAAGATATTTTCTGAGTGACATACTGATCAATGGCGGCGGCGGCGCGTTTTCCCGCCCCCATCGCCGCAATCACGGTAGCCGCGCCGGTGACGGCATCCCCGCCCGCGAATACGCCCGGACGGGAGGTGGCGCCGCTCGACTCCTCTGCCACGATACCGCCCCAGCGCTCGACCGCCAGCCCCGCCGTGGTATTCTTGATGAGCGGGTTCGGAGAGGTACCGATTGCCATGATCACGACATCCAGCGGGATGGTATACTCACTGCCCTCCCTGACATGCGGGCTGCGCCTTCCCGAGGCGTCCGGCTCGCCCAGCGTCATCTCCACACACTCCATGCCGCCCACGAACCCTGCCTCACCGGGGATGATGCGGGTGGGGTTGGTCAGAAAACTGAAGGCGACCCCCTCCTCTTTGGCGTGTTCGACCTCCTCCGCGCGGGCAGGCAGCTCAGCCTCCGAGCGGCGGTAGATGATCTGCACATGTGAGGCGCCGAGGCGCTTGGCGCAGCGGGCGGCGTCCATGGCGACATTGCCGCCCCCCACCACCGCCACGCGCGAGCCCTTGAAAATGGGGGTGCTGGCGTTCTTTTTGTAGGCTTTCATCAGGTTGACACGGGTCAGAAACTCGTTGGCGCTGTATACCCCTTTCAGGGTTTCGCCCGGGATGTCCATGAAGCGGGGCAGTCCGGCGCCCGTGCCGATAAAGACGGCGTCAAAGCCCTCCTCGTCCAGCAGCTCGTCCACCGAGACGACCTTGCCCACCACCATATTGACCGCGAACACCACACCCATCTGTTGCAGATTTTCCACCTCCGCGCGCACAATGTCCTTGGGCAGACGGAACTCCGGGATGCCGTACACCAGCACCCCGCCCGCGACATGCAGGGCTTCAAACACCGTGACGGCATAGCCCGCCCGTGCCAGGTCCCCCGCGCAGGCCAGCCCGGCGGGACCCGAGCCGATGACCGCCACACGGTGCCCGTTGGGGACGGGCATCTTGGGGGGCTGCCGGTGGTGCTGCAGGTGGTAGTCGGCGACAAAACGCTCCAGCCGGCCAATCCCCACCGGCTCACCTTTCAGGCCCCTGACGCACACGCGCTCGCACTGGCTCTCCTGCGGGCAAACCCTGCCGCAGACGGCGGGCAGGGAGTTGGTGGAGAGGATGATCTGGTATGCCTTTTCAAACTCGCCCGCCGCCACCGCCGCGATAAATTCCGGGATGTGCACATTGACAGGACAGCCCGCCACGCAGGGCTGGTGCCGGCAGTTCAGGCAGCGCCGGGCCTCCTCCATGGCCATCTCGGGGGTATACCCTGTGGCGACCTCATCAAAAGTTTGGGCGCGGAGGACGGGGTCAAGGTGCGGCATGGGGGTCTTGACAGGAGAATTATTTTTCATCGATGTTACCTTCTTTGAATAAGTTACAGGCTTCCCGGTGCTCCCTCTGCTCAAAGGGTCTGTACATATCGGAGCGCGCCATGGCGTCCGCAAAGTCCACTTCATGAGCATCAAAGTCGGGACCGTCCACACAGGCGAACTTTATCTTCCCGCCCACCAGCAGGCGGCAGCCGCCGCACATGCCGGTGCCGTCAATCATGACCGGGTTCATGCTGACTACGGTTTTGATGCCGTAGGATTTGGTCAGCGCCGCCACAAACTTCATCATCACCAGCGGTCCCACGGCAAACACCATGTCATACTGTTCGCCGCTGTCAATCAGCGCTTGCAGCGCATGGGTCACCAGCCCCTTCTCTCCGGCGCTGCCGTCGTCGGTCATGAGTTTCATACGGGTGGCAATCGCCTTGAAGTCCTCCGCCAAAATGACCAGCTCCTTGTTTCTGAACCCCACGATGGCGTGTACCTCACAGCCGCTCTGTGCCAGCTTTTTCGCCACGGGAAAGGCGATGGCACAGCCAACACCCCCACCGACAACCGCTACTTTGCGCAGTCCTTCGATTTCGGTGGCGCGTCCCAAGGGACCGACAAAGTCGGCGATGGCGTCCCCCACCTGCAGGTGGTTGAGCTTTTCGGTCGTCGCCCCCACCACCTGAAAAATGATGGTGACGGTGCCCGCCTCCCGGTCATAGTCGGCGATGGTCAGCGGGATGCGCTCTCCCTCGTCATCCACACGCAGGATGATAAACTGCCCGGGCTCGGCTTTGCGGGCGATCCGCGGGGCATCCACCACCATTTTGGTGACGGTCGGGTTGAGCGGGATTTTCTCTCGGATGGTAAACATTGTATACACCTCTTTACTATGGATGGGCGCAGGGAAACTCTGCGTTCGGGTACGGTAATGCCACATTGCAAATATCATACCATGTCGGGCGGCTTTTGTAAAGATTCATTCTTTACATATTTGCAAATGAGTGCTATACTATAGGGGCATGTAACGGAGGGCGCGTATGAGAGAGGTTTTTTGGAACACGGCGACAGGGGTGCTCCCTGCTTTTTTGGTGATATTCATCGGCGCGTTTCTCCATCGGCTGGGTTTTTTTGGGAAGCAGACCAAGGACGATATCATCAGGCTGATTTTTTATGTGGGCACACCCGCCCTCATTATCCGGCAACTGGTGGCCGCTGATTTCAGCCGGCTGTTCAACCCTCGGTTTCTCCTCTATCTGCTGCTGATCAGCTTGCTGCTGGTGGCGCTGGCCATCGCTCTTTCCTGGTTCATCAAAGATCCCCGCAAAAAGGGGGCAGTGGTGCAGATCGCTTTCCGCGCCAACATTGCCATTATCGGACTGCCCATCGCAGCCGGACTGATGGATGCCCAGGGCGTGTCGCTGATGGCGCTCTCGCTGGCACTGATGATTCCCCTCTATAACATTTTGGTAGTGATTATTCTCTCCCACTACGGCACGCCCGGGCAACGCCTGGGCCAAACGCTGCTGAACATTGCCCGCAACCCCCTGATCCTCGCGGTGGTCGTCGGCATCCTGCTGAAATGGTCGGGCATTCCCATGGGGGGAACGTCGGTGCAGTATCAGGTGCTGAATTATTTAGGGCAGATCGCGCAGGTCATGGGGCTGTTGGTCATCGGCACGGAGATCAAGCTCAGAGGGATGCGCGCAGACAGGGGCTATGTCCTTTACAGCATTTTTTTGCGGAACGTGCTGTCTCCCGTTTTGTTGCTGGTCCCTGCCATTTGGCTGGGCTTTCGGGGCAATGAGCTGCTGGTCCTCGCCGTCATCGGTGCCGCTCCGCCCGCCATCAACTGCTATGTGATGGCGAAACAGATGGGGGTTTGCACCAATGTGACCGCATACAGCATCTCTTTGTCAACTTTAGTATCCATTTTCAGCGTCTTTGTCTCTGTCTTTGTTCTGCATGCCGCCGGGTTGGCATAGCACCCCCAAAAAACCTGCCGCGGGCGGCCGTTCATAGCCCGAGCAGCGCGCTGGCGATCATAAAATACGTCAGCAGGGATACGGCGTCCACCACCGTGGTGATGAGGGGGCTGGCCATCACGGCGGGGTCAAGGTGCAGCTTTTGAGCCAGCAGGGGCAGGGTACAGCCGATCACTTTGGCGGCCAGTACGGTGAGCAGCAGGGTGAGACTGACCGACAGCACGACCGGCAGGGTGATTGCCGCACCAATGATCCAGCGGTCCAGCGTCAGCATTTTGATCGCGTTGACCGCGCCGAGCGTCACCCCGCACAGCAGCGAGACCCGCACCTCTTTCCACAGCACCGCCCAGACATCGGCGGGCTTGATCTCCTCTATGGATAAGGCGCGCACCACGGTGACCGAAGCTTGACTGCCCGAGTTGCCGCCCGTGCCCATCAGCATGGGGATAAAGGCGGTGAGCACCACCGACGCCGCCAGCGCCTGCTCAAAGGAGGCGATGATCATGCCTGTGAAGGTGGCGGAGACCATCAGTAACAGCAACCACGGAATGCGGCTTTTCCACAGCATCCCGACCGGTGAGCGCAGGTAGGGGGTTTCGGTGGGGGTGATGGCTGCCATCTTGGCAAAGTCCTCTTCCGCCTCCTCATGCAACACGTCCATGGCGTCGTCAAAAGTGACAATGCCCACCAGCCGGTTTTCCTTGTCCACCACCGGCAGCGCCATGAAGCCGTACCGTTCAAACATCTTGGCGACGGCTTCCTTGTCGTCAAGGGTATTCGCGCACACCACATGCTCGTTCATGATCCCCGACAGGATGTTGTCCGGGGGGGACAGCAGCAGGGACTTCACGTCCACCACGCCGAGCAGACGGCGGTTGTCGTCGGTGACATAGCAGGTATACACCGTTTCCTTATCCAGCGCCACCCGCCGGATGGTCGTAAAGGCATCCGTCACCGTCATATTCTGCCGCAGCCGCACATACTCGGTCGTCATCATACCCCCCGCACTATCGGGGGGGTATTGGAGCAATTCATTGATTTCCGCCCGGCTTTGCGGCGTACTGTTCGCCAAAATCCGTTTCACCACATTGGCGGGCATTTCTTCAATTAGGTCCACGGTATCGTCGACATACATCTCCTCCAGCACGACCGTCAGCTCTTTGTCGGTGAAGCCATGAATCAGTTGTTGCTGGACCTCCGTGTCCATTTCGGTGAACACCGCCGCCGCCACCTCTTTGGACAGCAGGCGAAACAGACGGGGGGCATAGATCGCGTCCAGCCCCTCAAACAGTTCGGCGACATCCACGGCGGTGTGCTCCCGCAGGGCTTGGCGCAGGGCGGGAATTTGTTTGGTCTCAAGCATCTCCGTGATGGCGGCGGGCGTGAGTGAGGTCATGGTGTGTGTCCTCCTTTGGGGGCGTGTCGGCTGCCGCAATGGACAAGCAGGGAGAGATAGGTTCCCCGGTTCGGTAGTGTCGAAAATACAATCATAAAAGTTAGGATATCACTCGTCCCGACCGGGACGAACAGGGTAGACACATGAATGGTTTGATGGCAAAAATTTTGCTCTTGGCAGTCGCCTTGTCCATGGACGCCTTTGCGGTGGCTGTCTGCAAGGGGCTGTCTCTGCAAAGGGCAGGCTCCAAAGAGATGGTGACGGTCGGGGCCTGGTTCGGAATCTTTCAGGGTGTCATGCCGCTCTGCGGCTTTTGGCTCGCGGGCTTGTTCGTCGGCAGGGTCATGGCGTACGGGCATTTCATCGCGTGCGGACTGCTCGCGCTGGTAGGGATCAACATGCTCCGGGAGGCGTTTGACAAAACCGAGGCGGGCTGTGACGCGTCCCTGGCCCCGGGCGGGATGCTGGTGCTGGCTGTCGCCACCAGTATTGACGCACTGGCCGCCGGGGTCACTCTGGCGTTTGACGAACATGTGCCGATGGCGGCCGTCGCCGCCATCATCGCGCTGACCACCTTTTTACTCTCCATGGCAGGGGTGAAAATCGGGGGTGTGTTCGGCAGCAAGTACAAGCGATATGCCACCCTGCTGGGGGGTTGCATCCTGATTTTCTTAGGAGGCTGGACCCTCTTTGAGGGGCTGGGCATCGTGTGAGTCTACACACTGAGCAGTGAAAGGAGCCGAGTATGCCGATAGCCTACCGGGAAGCGGGCGACGGATTCCCGCTGGTCATGCTGCATGGAAACGGGGAGGACGGGCGGATTTTTGAGCGTCAGGTGGCGTTTTTCTCCCGTTTCTACCGTGTGATTACCCCCGACACCCGCGGGCACGGGCAAAGCCCGAGAGGGGAGGGGGCGTTCACGCTGGCGCGCTTTGCCGAGGACCTGCACGTGCTGTTGCAGGCATTGGGGCTGGAGCGGGTGCATTTGTACGGCTTCAGCGACGGGGGCAACATCGCCCTCCTGCTCGCGCTCAAATACCCCACCGTCGTAGAGAAACTGGTGCTCGGCGGGGCGAATCTTTCCCCGGCCGGGCTGAAAAGTCGTTGCCTGTGGCAAGTGAAAAAAGAGTATCTGCGCTGGAGTATCAAAGAGCGGCTGCACCGATGCGCGCTCCGGCCGGGCAAGGCCGACCGTCGGGCAGCGTGGGAGGAGGCCCGGCGCCGGCGCGAGCTGTTCGGGCTGATGGCGAAGGAACCTCACCTCAGGCCCCGCGACTTAACCGGCATCCGGGCACCCACACTCGTGATGGCGGGGACCCGCGACCTGATCCGCCTCCGCCACTCTTTGGCGATTGCCCACGCGCTCCCCCACGCCGCTTTCTGCGAGTTGCCCGGCGGGCATCATGTCCACCAAACCAACAGCGAGTGGTTCAACCGGGTCCTGCTGGCCTTTTTGGAGGCCGACACGACCGGGCAGGAGAGACCGTAAACACAGGGCACAAGGGTGGCTATGCCCCGCCCTTTACAACAGTATATCCTCCAAACTGCGTTTAGGCACATAGTGGGTGCCGTCCTCGCCCCGGTAGTACTTGACCCCCGCTACCAGCGGCACCAGCACCACTTTTTCCATAGGCACCCCTACCGCGATGACCAGTTGGGGGACCAGCTGTGCGGGGTCAATGCCCAAAGCGTCGCACAGGGCGTTCTTTTGAAAGCTGCGGAACATACAGCCGCCAAAGCCCTGTTCGGTGGCAGAAAGCAAAATGGTCTGTGCGGCAATGCCGGTGTCAACGTCACAGCGAGCGGCGGGGTCGGCAAACAGCACCAGGTAGGCGGCAGGCCGTTCATGCGGCGGCGGACCGCCCCACTCGGGCAGGTAGCTCCTGGCCCAGCCCAACGAGGCGAACACCGCCTCACAAAGGGCCTCCTCCGTGACGATTTTGTAGCGCAAGGGCTGGAGGTTGTTGGCAGAGGGAGTGTTGCGCGCCAGGTCTACCCAGCCCCGCAGCGTCTGCTCACCGATCTTCCGGCTATGGTCGAAGCGCCGGTACGACCGGTTCCGTAACACAAGATTTTTGAACATGACAAATACCTCCTTGACTGTGGGTATTGTACCATAAAGCAGGGGCGAGCACAAGAGACACTTTGCTCTCTCAACGACAGGGACACTTTTGAGGCCAAAATTTCCGCGGGCGCCAAGAGGCTCCGCGGTAAGCCACACTATCAAGCAGCCAACTATGCGCTGCTCATCAAAGAAAAAACGGGAAAGGACGGGCAGATATGAACACAGGCACACCGACAGGGCGCGTGCTCGGGGTGGATTACGGCGACAGCTGGACGGGGCTGGCACTGTCCGACCCCGGCCGTTTTCTGGCGTCCGGCATCGGCTTCATCCGCGAGGGGGGCATGCGTCACACCGCCCGGCGGGTGGCGCAGGTCGCGCGTGAGCACGGGGCGGCTGTCATTGTGGTCGGGCTCCCCCGCAACATGGACGGCAGTGAGGGGCCACGCGCCCAGGCCGTTTATGCCTTCTGTGAGCTGTTGCAGGAGGCTTGCCGTGCCGAGGAGGCGGGTCATTTGCCCGAGATTGTCCTGTATGACGAGCGGATGAGCACCCTGCAGGCGCACCGCATCATGACCATGACCGAAACTTTCGGCAGGCGGCGGCGCGAGGCGGTGGATACCCTGTCCGCGCAAATCATCCTGCAGGATTGGCTGGACCGCGAGAAAAACCGGAGGGAGCAGCATTGATGTGGTTTGACTCAAAACGACGACTCAAGGAACATGCGGAACCGCCGCCGTCGCCCGAACCCACCGGGGCGCCATGGCAGACGGAGACACTGCCCCCCGAGCAACCCCCCCGTCAACAGGCGGAAAAACCGGGCAGACGGCAGATAGGCGCCTTGTTTTTAGCAGTGTGCATGCTGTGCTCGGCCCTGTCGGGGGCGGCGGGGATCTTGGCGGGTTTCGCCCTATACAGGCACTTCGGCGCGGAGGGCAAGCTGTTGCTCTTTCGCCCTGCCAACAATGAACGGGAGCTCGCCGACGGCACCATCGCAGCCGTGGTGGCCCGTGTCAATGATGCGGTCGTGGTCATCGAGTCCTCAAACGAGGAGGCCAACCTCACCAACTCCGCCAGCGGCGTGCTGGTCGGACAGGAGGACGGGTACAGCTATATCGTCACCAACCACCATGTGGTGCAGGGCTTTGTCCACCGCCGTGTACAGCTGACCACGGGGGAGTACTATGACGCGGAGCTGGTGGGGAGCGACTGGACCACCGACCTTGCGGTATTGCGCATAGAGAAAACCGGACTGCCCTCGGCGCACCTGGCGAGCAGTGCCGAGCTCATCCTGGGGGAGAGCGTGGTGGCGATCGGCAATCCGCTGGGCGGCGTGGGCAACTCGGTGACTTTCGGCATCGTGTCGGCTCTCGACTGCACCATCGCCATCAACGGCATCCCGTCCGCCCTGTTCAAAACCGACGCCGCGCTGAATGCCGGCAACTCGGGGGGCGGGGTATTCAACATGGACGGCGAGCTGGTGGGGATTGTCTCGGCGAAAATCAGCGAACTGGACGGCAGTCGGGTCGAGGGTGTGGGCTTTGCCATCCCCTCCGACACGGTCTACCTGGTGGCAGGCGAACTGATTGAACGGGGGTTTGTGTCCGGACGCCCTGAGTTGGGGTTGACATTTGCCCCGCCGGACGGGCTGTATGCGCCCTTGACCATAGCGGGGTTTGCCTACCCCGAGGAGCTGTCGCAGGGACAGCAGTTGCTGCCGGGCGATGTCATTGAGGCCGTCGGGAAAACCGAGTACACCCTGCAGGACACCCGGACCGGCACCGGTTTCGGCAGAACCCACAACGAGGCCAGGGCGGTGCTGCACCGGGTGCTTCATGAGTCAGCGGCGGGGGACACCCTCTACCTGAAGGTCCGGCGGTCGGGCAGCGCTACCTATACCTTAGTGCGGGTCGTGGTACATACCACCGACCAGACCGCCCAAAGGAACAGCGACTGAGCGGCGAGCCCTCCGCCTCACACCTTGATATCAAAAGAAAAGCGGCACCGGGGGCAGGACAGGTGGTGCGGGCCCTTGATTTTGGGCAGGCGCAGCACCGCCCTGCAGTGCGGGCACTTGCGAAAGACATGGGTCTTGCGGTCCCGCCACTTTTGCCTTTGCAGTTTGAAAAAGCGGCTGATTTTGTGGTAGGTTTGCTTGAAAAACCGCTCTACTTTTCGGACCAGCCGCAAAAAGCTCCGGTTTTCCGTCTGCCGCCGCCCGATATTGCGGGAGAAAAAGCGGAACAGGAGCAGTACCAGCACCAAACTTTCCGCCAGCCACAGCCAAAATTGGTGCGCAAACAGATTCACGACAGAGAGCAACACCAGCACCGCGAACGAAAACCAGTACAGCTCATCCGAGCCATACCGCCCGGCCATCAACCGACTCCAGAAATTTCTCATACAGTCTCCTTATCCTGAAGGGACGGCAGGGCGGCCGTCCCTTTTTTGCGTGGTATATCCGCACGGCATTGGGACACCCGTGCCGAGCTTATGCATAGGGTTACTCTTGCGTTGGCTGTTCCACCGGGCCCTCGACAAAGGGGGCGCACAGGCACTCCAGCGTCAGGCAGGCCTGCCGCAGTAAGGCCTCGTCCTGTCGCCGCTGGGCTTGTCTGACACGCCGCATGGCACCCTCCGTCCGCCGCCGTGCCGCCTTTGACATATGAGCGAGCAGTCCCTCGGCACGGCGCAGCAACGCCTGCGGGTCTGCCGTGGGACGGGCGTCCGCCCGCCGCCTGCAATCCAGCTCGGCAAAGGCCTTCGCGTGTCGGACCGACCGCTCAATGTCCTCCCGGCTCATATTGACCGACCCCGTGACGGTCATGTCCTGCTCCTGACCGCTCAGTTGGTCTTTGGCGGTGATGTGGACAATGCCATTGGCGTCCATCTCAAAACTGACTTCGATGAGCGTGCTTCCCCGCAGGGCGGGACGGAGCCCGCGCAGCTGAAAATTCCCCAGCCACTTATTCTCCCGGCATAGCCGGTGCTCGCCTTGGTAGACGCGGATTTCCACCGAGTCCTGGTAGTTTTTCGCTGTGGTATATACCTGGCTTTTCCTGATGGGCAGGACGGTGTTTCGGTCAATCATCCTTGAAAAGAAGCCGTCCGCCGTTTCCACTCCGAGGGAGAGCGGGGAGACATCCAGCAGCAGCATGCCCCGCAGCTCGCCGCTCAGCATCCCTGCCTGCAGGGCGGCCCCGATCGCCACGCACTCCTCGGGATTGATGCCCGGGTGGGGCTCTTTGCCGGTCAGTTGGGCGACCATCCGCCGCACGGCGGGCATATGGGTACTGCCGCCCACCAGCAGCACTTTGGACAGCCTCTCACAGCCGATCCCGGCGTCCTCCAGCACCTGCTTGGTCGGCCCCACCGTCGCCTCTACCAAATGCGCGGTCAGCCGCTCAAATTCCTCCCGGGTCAGGGTGTACTGCAAGTGACAGGGCCCCTTTTTGCCGGAGGCAAGAAAGGGCAGGGTGATGGTCGTCTCGGTCAGTCTGCTCAGCTCGATTTTGGCGGTCTCCGCCGCCTCCCGCAACCGCGCCATGGCTTGTATGTCGTCCTTGATCTCGCAGCCGGTCTGCCGGGTGAACTGCTGCGCCAGAAAACCGGCCAGACACAGATCAAAGTCGTCCCCGCCAAGGCGGTTGTTGCCGGCCGTCGCCAGCACCTGGGTGAGGCCGTCCGAGATGGACAGCACCGAGACATCAAAGGTGCCGCCGCCCAGGTCATACACCATGATGGTCTGGTCCGCCTGCCGGTGCATCCCATAGGCCAGTGCGGCGGCAGTGGGCTCGTTCAGAATTCGCTCCACCTTGAGCCCCGCAATGGTCCCCGCGTCTTTGGTGGCTTTTCGCTGGGCGTCGGTGAAGTAGGCGGGAACCGTGATGACTGCCTGTGTGACCGGCTCGCCGAGGTAGGCCTCGGCGTCGGATTTCAAACGCTGCAGGATCATGGCGGAGACCTCCTCCGGGGAGTAGTCACGCCCGTCTATCGACACCCGGTGCAGGCTGCCCATCTCCCGCTTGACGGAGGTGACGGTACGGGCAGGGTTGGCCACCGCCTGCCGCTTGGCAGCCGCCCCCACCAGCCACTCCCCGTCCTTTGAAAGCGCCACGACAGAGGGGGTGGTCCGCACCCCCTCGGTATTGGGAATGATCAGCCCCGCACCGCCCTCTATCACCGCCACACAGGAGTTGGTGGTGCCCAGGTCAATGCCGATGATTTTTGCCATAAGCGCTCCTTTGCTCGTGCTCACTGTTCGCCCGCGCGCATGCTTTCTCTGCCGTCCGCGCCCTCTCCGGAGGGATGCCCCTCCCGGCCGGACGGTAAAGGGCGGAAACGCTTTGTTTCCGCCCCGGTGTCAGGCGTTGACTTTCTTGAAGGTTTTTTTGCCCCGCTTGAAGAGGATACCGCCCTGTAACTGCTCCCGTGTGTAGCTTTGCCGGATATCGGTGACCCGCTCGCCGTCGGCGGTGACGCCCCCTTGCTCGACCGCGCGGCGCGCCTCCGAACGGGAGGGCGCCAGCCCCGCCCGCACCAATACGGTGAGGATGTCCACCACGCCGTCCGTGAAGTCTGCCTCGGAGAGTGTTTCGGAAGGCACCTCTCCCTCTCCGCCGCCAAACAGCGCTTGGCTGGCGGTCCGTGCCGCCTCGGCCTCGGCCGTCCCGTGCACCAGCTGGGTCAGCTCGTATGCCAAAATATCCTTTGCCTCGTTGAGTCGGCTGCCCTCCCATTTTGCCATCTCCTCAATCTCGGAGAGGGGCAGGAAGGTCAGCAGGCGGAGGCAGCGCAGCACATCCGCGTCAGCCACATTGCGCCAGTACTGGTAAAACTCAAAGGGTGAGGTCTTGTTCGGGTCGAGCCACACCGCACCCGACTGGGTCTTGCCCATCTTCTTGCCCTCGGAGTTGAGCAGCAGGGTGATGGTCATGGCGTAGGCGTCCTTGCCCAGCTTGCGGCGGATCAGGTCGGTGCCGCCCAGCATGTTCGACCACTGGTCGTCCCCGCCAAACTGCATGTTGCAACCATAGCGCTTGTACAGTTCGAGGAAATCATAGCTCTGCATGAGCATATAGTTGAATTCCAAGAAGGACAGCCCCTTTTCCATGCGCTGCTTGTAGCACTCGGCGGCGAGCATGCGGTTGACGCTGAAGCAACACCCCACCTCTCGCAGCATATCCACATAGTTGAGCGACAGCAGCCAGTCGGCGTTGTTCACCAGGATGGCCTTATCGTCCGAAAAGTCGATGAATCGGCTGATTTGCCGGCGAAAACACGCCACATTGTGCGCAAGCTCCTCCGGTGTCATCATCTGTCGCATATCGCTGCGGCCGGAGGGGTCACCGATCATGGCGGTCGCCCCGCCAATCAGCACAATGGGTTTGTTCCCCGCCATCTGCAGTCGTCGCATCAGGCACAGCGCCATGAAGTGCCCCACATGCAGGCTGTCGGCCGTGGGGTCAAAGCCGATGTAAAAAACGGCCTTCCCCTCATTGATGAGCGCTTTGATTTGCGCCTCGTCGGTCACCTGGGCGACCAGTCCCCGCGCAAGCAGTTCTTCATATACGGTCATATCCACTCTCCTATGTCATCTCTGCCGGCGCCGGGCGCGCCCGCTTCTTTACAGTTGTAAAATCGACGGCTGTTGCCAGCAGCACACCTCGGCGTCGGGCGCCAAACCCCTCACCCGCTCGGCGAAGTAAGCCGCCATATGCGCCTCGGTGCAGTCGTGCCCCGCCTCCATCAGCGACATGCCGAACCCCACCTCGTCAAGCAGGGTATGATAGCCCAGCTCGCCCGCCAGGTAGAGGTCCGCGCCCCAGGCGCGTGCCTCCTTCACAAAATCCCGCCCCGTCCCGCCGCAAACCGCCACGCGGGCAATCATACGCCCGCTGTCGACCGCGCGCAGCATGGGCGGTGGTGCCGGCGGAACATGCAGGCACTGCTTGACAAGCGCGGCAAACTCGGCGAGGGACAGCGGACGGGGGAGTCGTCCGCCCCTGACTAAAGAAGCCTCTCCCTCCCCGCAAATGGGCGTCACTTCGGTCAGCCCCACCAGGGCGGCCAGGCGGTCATTGGTCCCGCCCGCCACCGCGTCGGCGCGGGTGTGAAAGGACATGACCGAAATCCCGCCCGCCAGCAGTCGGATGAGCTTTCGCCCCAGCGGCTCGGCCTGGGTGAGGGAGGGGGCAGGGCGGTAGAGTAGCGGGTGGTGGGACAGAATGGTATCAAAGCCGCCCTGCAGTGCATACGCCACCGCCGCCTCGGTCACATCCAGCACGCACAGCACCCGCCGCACCTCACGGGAAGCGTCCGGGCAGACGGCGAGACCGTCGTTGTCCCCGGGGATGGACAGCGTCGGGGGGATGAGGGCGCTGAGTGTGTCATAAAGCGTGCGAACTGTCATGCAGTACCTCCGAAAGGGCGTCTGCCAGCGCGGCGTCCGCCGTGGTATCCAAGCCGCCTGCCAGCCGTCCCGCCACACGCCGCTTGGTGCGCTGCAGCGTTTGTCTCACCAGCAGCGGAAAGAGCGGGTCTTTGGGTGTCCGGGTCAGGTGGTAAGGTCCGAGCTCGGCCTCCACCGGGGTCAGCGTTTGGCACTGCCCTGTATAATGAACGCACAGGCAGGCGTATAACTTCCGCCCTGCCTGTGCCAAACTTTCGCTTTGAATGTCAAAGCCCTGTGCGGCTAAGTAGCGGCGCAGGACAGCCGCCCGGCTCATGGGCAGCAGCACCAACCGCACAGCCGGGTCCCGCACAAAGGGTGCCCGGTCAAGGATGTCGGCGATCAGTTCCCCGCCCATGCCGCAGATGGCGATGTCGGTCAGTCCCCGGTTCGCCAGCCCCTCCAGTCCGTCTGTTTGCAGGACCTGCACACAGCCGGACAGCCCTGCCGCCTCCACCGTACGGACGGCGCGACGACAGGGGCCCTCGGCGATGTCGGTGGCAAGAGCGGCGGAGAGCATCCCCTGTTGGCACAGATAAACAGGCAGGTAGGCGTGGTCAGTGCCGATGTCGGCAAAATACGCCCCCTGCCTGACATAATTGGCGGCTGCCAACAGCCTGTTATCCAGTGTGACGGGCGCCATCTGACACCCTTACTTGCCGGCCAAAAACTTGTTCAGCTTGTCCACCAGCGCGTCCGCATCGGCACCGTGCACGGCGCAGGCCTGCTCCAGCGTTTCGCTGCGCGAGGCGGGACAGCCTAAGCAGTGCATCCCGATTTCAAAGAAAAAGGGGGCTGTCTCTCTGTCCATCTCCAGAATTTCATGGACCAACATATCTTTGCTTACCTTCATTTTATCGCTCATATAGCGGTAGCACCGCACTCCTTTCAAGGGTACATTATCTTTCATTATAGCCCCCGCACTCTTTTTTGTCAAGAAAAATATTCGGGGGCCCCCCTTTACTTTTTTTGTGAAACATGATACAATAAAAACGAAAAAATCAGACAAAATCACGAAAGGGGCCGCGCTGCCGATGCACCGCAACGACATCGTCGGGCAGGGGCACTTTTCAGGCAGACCAGCCATTTATTTTCATGACGGAGGACCACACCTTTGATTATTGCCCTTGAAGAAGCCAAATATAAACTGATCGCCCTGAAGGATACGCTGGACGAACTCAGACAGGCGTTGCGCGTGGAAGAGTTGCAGGCACAGCTTGCCGAGCTCGAGGCCACCACGCTGGCCCCCGCTTTTTGGTCCGACGCCAACAGCTCGAAAACCCTGCAAACCATCAAACAGCTCAAGGACCGCATAGAGGCGTACGAGCAGCTTTGCCGTCGCCTGGACGACGCTTTGACGCTGGCGGAGATGGCGATTGAGGAAAACGACGAGGCCTCGGTGCCCGAAGTGGTCAGCGAGGCGGCGGATATTGAGAAGCAGGCGCAAAAAATGCGCCTGGAGACCCTGCTTTGCGGGGAGTACGACCAGCGCAATGTCATCATGTCCTTTCACCCCGGGGCGGGCGGCACCGAGGCGCAGGATTGGGCGCAGATGCTCTACCGCCTCTATACCCGATGGGGAGAGGCGCACGGCTACAAGGTCAAGCTCCTCGACTGGCTGGACGGCGAGGAGGCGGGCATCAAGAGCGCGACCATCGGCATCGAGGGGCCCAATGCCTATGGGTACCTGAAAAGCGAGCACGGGGTGCACCGGTTGGTGCGGATCTCCCCGTTTGACGGCTCGGGCCGCCGCCACACTTCCTTTGTGTCGGTCGAGGTCATGCCGGAGTTTGAAAATGACACGGGCGTGGAGATCCGAGAGGACGAAATCGAGGTCACTGCCCACCGCTCCAGCGGCGCCGGCGGCCAGCATGTCAACAAGACCGACTCAGCCATCCGCATCGTTCACCTGCCCACCGGGATTGTCGTGGGCTGTCAGACCGAGCGCAGTCAGCTGCAAAACAGAGAAACAGCCATGAAGATGCTCAAGAGCAAACTCATGGAAATCAAGCACCGCACCAACCAGGCCAAGTTAGAGGACATCCAGGGGACCAAGAACAACATTGAGTGGGGCTCACAGATTCGCAGCTATGTGTTCATGCCCTATACGCTGGCCAAGGATGCCCGCACCGGGTACGAGAACGGCAATATCGGCGCCGTGATGGACGGCGATATTGACGGCTTCATCAACGCTTACCTCATCATGCTCTCCAAGCAAAACAACACGAAGAAATAACCCTTCCCGCTTACCCCGCCGACAGGCAGAGCTGTCACGGTCACCGTGACAGCTCTTTTTTTATGGCCGCCCGCAAGGGTGGCTTTTTTGCGTTTTGGCGTGTATGACGTTTCATTGAAAAAACAGCGGGACGGCAAGGTCTGACAAAATCCGCACCCGGGCCGTGCTATGCTGAGGTTGTCCGCAAAGGACAAGTCTGACACAAACCGCGGAGGAAGTACCATGTCGCAAAAAAACGCCACTTTGCGCATCAGCTACCAGGACGACATCCTGCTGGCTGACCTGATCGGAGAGATGGACCACCACACCAGCCGCCAGTTGCGGGAGGTACTGGATGCCGAGCTGCACAAGTACCGCCCGACGACGCTGGTGCTGAATTTCGAGCAGCTCACCTTCATGGACAGCTCGGGGCTGGGGTTTGTCGTGGGACGCTTGCAACTGCTCGGGAGATTCGGCGGCCTGCTCCGGCTGGTCAATGTCGGCCGCCATATCATGAGGATTTTTAATTTGGCAGGATTGGAACGCCTGCCCAACTTACACATAGAAGGAGCTGCCGTATGAAACATACACCCATCAATAAGTTAAGCCTCACCCTGCCAGCCATCAGCATCAACGAATCGGTGAGCCGCGCGGTGGTCGGCGCATTTGTCGCCTGCCTGAACCCCACCATCAACGACATTGCCGACCTCAAGTGTGTGGTGTCCGAGGCGGTCACCAACTGCATCGTTCATGCCTACCCGCAACAGGACACGCCCCGCAAGCCGGGGGAGATTTACATAACGGTTGTCCTGTATGATGACCGCCGGGTAAAAATCATTGTGAGGGATTACGGCTGCGGCATTCCGGACATAGCCAAGGCCAAAACCCCACTCTTTACCACCGACCCCGGGGGAGAGCGCAGCGGGATGGGCTTTTCCGTGATGGAAAACTTCACCGACAAGCTGACCGTTCAGTCCTGGGTAGGGCGCGGCACCAAAATCACCATGTTCAAGCAACTGCATTGACACCGTTATGCAGGGGTGTGCCATGAGCGAAAGCAAAAAGTTTGACAACAACCCCCAACTGCTCGCACTCTCCCGCGGGGGGGATGAGTCTGCCACCGAGTCCCTGATTAAAAACAATGCGGGGCTGGTCAACAGCATTGCCGTCCGTTTTGTGGGGCGGGGCACCGACCTTGAGGATTTGATTCAGATAGGGAACATAGGGTTGCTCAAAGCCATCCGCACCTTTGACCCCGGGCGGGAATGCGCCTTTTCCACCTATGCGGTGCCGCTGATTTTCGGGGAAATCCGGCGTTTTTTGCGGGACGACGGCCCCGTCAAAATCTCACGCACCCAGAAGCGGCTGGGCGCGCGTCTGACCGCCGAGCGGGAGCGGGCGGCGGCGCAGGGACAGGAGCTGCGCATTGAGGAGCTGGCGCGGCGCTGTGAGGTCAGCCCCGCCGAGGCGGCCGCCGCGATGGAGGCGACCGCCCCCTTGCGCTCGCTCTCCGACTACCTGTACGGGGACGAGGAGGGCCCGACGGTGGAAAGCGCCGTTTGTGACGAGGAGGAGTCCGAGCGCAACCTGATGCGCCTGGCGCTGACCTCCGCCATTGACAAGCTGCCGGATATCCGCAAGAAAATCATCATGCTGCGCTACTACAAGGATTTGAGCCAGCAGCAAACCGCCGACCTGCTCGGACTGACCCAGGTGAAGGTCTCCCGCGAGGAGAAAAAAATCCTGGCGTTTTTGCAGCAGGAGCTTTCCTGAGGGAGACTGCCCGGGGAGACACGGGACTTGTTCGCCCCGGTGCGCTTGTCTGCCCCGAGTGCCACCCGAAAAGGGCGCGGGCGCCGGGGGACTGCGGCTTTTTTGTTAATAATATGTGAATAATGGAAAAAAGACTTGCATTTTCCGACCGGATAGGCTACAATGGTTTGGCACTCGAGAGTTGAGAGTGCTAATACGCCAAATGCATACGGAGGTAATGTTACATGACAATCAAACCACTTGCAGATCGTGTGGTTGTCAAGGCGGCTGAACTTGAGGAGACAACCAAATCAGGACTGATTCTTCCCGGCTCTGCCAAGGAAAAGCCACAGATCGCGGAAGTTGTCGCTGTCGGTCCCGGCGGGCTTGTTGACGGCAAGGAAGTCAAAATGACCGTGAAGGTTGGCCAGCGAGTGATCACCAGTAAGTACACGGGTACCGAGGTGAAGTGCGACGGTGTGGAGTACAGCATCGTTCGGCAAAGCGACATTTTAGCGATTGTAGAATAACAGGAGGAAGATAAAATGGCAAAAGAGATACTGCACGGGGTAGACGCCCGCAATGCCCTGCTTCGCGGGATTGACAAGCTGGCCGACACCGTGAAAATCACCTTGGGTCCCAAGGGCAGAAACGTAGTGCTGGATAAGAAGTACGGCATTCCTCTCATCACCAATGACGGCGTCACCATCGCCAAAGAGATTGAACTGACCGACCCGCAGGAGAACATGGGCGCTCAACTGGTCCGTGAGGTCGCCACCAAGACCAATGATGCGGCAGGCGACGGCACCACCACCGCCACCCTGCTCGCCCAGGTCATGATCCAGGAGGGCATGAAGAACGTGACCGCCGGCGCCAACCCCATGGTGCTGCGCAAGGGGATCCAGAAGGCAGTGGATGCCGCCCTGGGAGCGCTGATTGCCGAGTCCCAGAAGGTCAACGGCAAGGAAGACATCACCCGTGTCGGCACCGTCTCGGCAGGGGATGAGCTGATCGGCCAGCTGATTGCCGATGCCATGGAAAAGGTGACCGCCGACGGCGTCATCACCGTCGAGGAGTCCAAGAGCGCGGAGACCTACTGTGAGGTAGTCGAGGGGATGCAGTTTGACCGCGGTTATCTCTCCCCCTACATGGCGACCGACACCGACAAGATGGAAGCCGTGCTGGAAGACGCGCTGATTCTGATTACCGACAAGAAAATTTCCAACATTCAGGAGCTGTTGCCCCTGCTTGAGAAGATTGTCCAGACCGGCAAGAAACTGCTGGTCATCGCCGAGGACGTGGAAGGCGAGGCACTGACCACCCTCGTGTTGAACAAGCTGCGCGGCGTGTTCACCTGTGTGGCTGTCAAGGCGCCCGGTTTCGGCGACCGCCGCAAAGAGATGCTTCGTGACATTGCCGTTCTCACCGGCGGCACCGTCATCACCGAGGAACTGGGTCTGGAGCTGAAGGAAGCCACGCCCGACATGATGGGTCGCGCTCGCCAGATCAAGGTCAACAAGGACAACACCATCATCGTGGGCGGCACCGGAGGCGAGGCAGATATCAAGGCGCGTGTGGCACAGATCCGCGCCGAAATCGAGACGACCACCTCCGACTTTGACCGCGAAAAGCTACAGGAACGCCTGGCGAAACTCGCCGGCGGCGTGGCGGTGATCAAGGTTGGTGCCGCTACCGAGGCCGAGATGAAGGATAAGAAGCTCCGCATCGAGGACGCGCTCAACGCGACCAAGGCAGCCGTGCAGGAGGGCATCGTGGCGGGCGGCGGTACTGCCTACCTGGCAGTCATCCCTGCCGTGAAGAAGTTGCTGTCCGGCGTGGAGGGCGACGAAAAGACCGGTGTGCAGCTGGTGCTCAAGGCACTGGAGGCCCCCATGCGCCAGATTGCCGAGAATGCCGGCTTTGAGGGCTCTGTCGTGGTAGACAAAGTGCTCAACTCCCGCAAAGCTCACCTCGGGTTTGACGCCTACCATGAAAAGTATGTGGATATGATTGAGATCGGCATTGTGGACCCCACCAAGGTGGCGCGCTCCGCTCTGCAGAACGCCGCCTCTGTCGCCGCTATCGTACTGACCACCGAGGCCGTCGTATACGAGATCAAGGAAGAAACCCCTGCCCCCGCGCCCAACATGGGCGGCATGGGCGGCATGTATTGATCCCGCTCCCACACGCCGGCACATGCCGGTAAGGGTCAACATTTGGGCTGCTCCGGCCCAAACATAGGATACGCCCGACCTCAAAGTCAGTGCCCCCACAGGGATACGCCCGACTTCAAAATCGGCACGCCCCACAGGGATACGCCCGACCCGGTCATGGGCACCGAATGTGGCGCAACCAACCGAAAACCCCCGCAGATCGAATGGATCTTGCGGGGGTTTTTGTGCGAAAGAGGGAAATGGGATGAGCTTTGGGGAAAAAGAGAGGGGAGAGCTCTGACGGGCGCGGCGGATTATTTCTGAGTCTTGTTTTGGTACTCGCAGACGGTGGTGATGATACCCGACAGCAAGCCCGCCAAGGGGAACACCACCCACGTCGGATGCCAGAGATTCTTTGCCAGGCCGAAGAAGAGGTAGACGCCGACGGTGACCAACCACAACACCGAATGCAGCATCTCCTGCAGCCTTTGCTCGGCCCCCTCGGGGGTTGGCTCCGGCTCGCCGTATTTGGCTAGGCGGATAGAAAAGTTGACGATGAAAAAAGTGGCAATCCCAATCACCAGCATAAAGACAGCGGTGGCCCATGTCCCCGTGTCAGCCTCAGCCCCGACATGGTACAGTACCACAAACAACACATCCAGCAACAGCAAGGCCACCGAGCCCGCCAGAATCAGCGCATACCGCCGCCACTCGGCGCTTTTTTCCTCCTTGCTGTACAACACATGAAAGTGCTTGTTTTCCGGCCGTTGCATGAAAGCGTCATAGTTGATCGAGGAAAAAATAAAGAGGAAAACAGCCGCCGCCAGCAGGACGAAAAAGCCGGCAAAGCCGAGCAACTCATACCGGGCGGCCCCGCCCCCCCAAATGAGGAAGGCGACACCGAGCAAGACCAGAAACACCCCGCCGGCAATCGACAGAGCAAAGCGATGAACTCGCTGTGTAATGCTCTCTTTGTCACCCAGGCAGACAAGGCGTTCCTCCTCCGTCTGCTCCGCCTGCTCGCCCTCCGGCGGAACGCCGTTGACCAGATCATCCACCGAACAGCCAAAGTAAGTGGAAAGGGCACGCAGGTTTTCGATATTCGGAGAGGATATCTCCGATTCCCAGGTATAAATGGTCTGCCGCGACACCCCGAGCTTCTCTGCCAGCTCCTCCTGTGACAGGTGCCGCATTTTGCGCAACCGCGCTAAATTACTGCCGAAATTCATATGAAAACCTCCGTTGCTTTTGTCGCCATTATAGCGTACAATCAGGCACGAGTCTACCAAGGTTTCCATGAATTCATGTAAGGAACCCCTGACATTTGGGACAAATGCAAACAATTATTTTCTTTCATGGGACGCTATCCCGCTCCAAGGGTCCGTATCGGCGGAAGTGTCTACGACGGCACCTGCCCCAGCGGATCACCGGCAGGGGTGGTGTCGGGGCGGCGTGGCGTCAGTCCAGCAGCTCCTCTATGTCGGCGAATACCGCTTCCGCGGCGGAGCACCGGATGGTGACCACGGCTGCCGACAGCAGCTGCTCATACTGCCGGTGATAAGCGTCAATGCGATTTTGGTAGTTCGTCTGTTGCTGCTGCAGTTGTGCATAGACCGCCACCGCATCCGGACGCGTCTTGTCACTCACCGCCTCATAGCTCTCAAGGACAGCCTCCAGCGCGGCGTACCGGCCGGCCAGCGTGCCGCCGGTTGCCATGTTTGCCAGGGCCGCTTGCAACGCCTGCATTTCCGCCTCGTGCCGCACATCGGCGGGGTCCGGGGTAGGCTCTTGGTTTTCGGTGACGACAGAGCCAAAGGCCTGTGAGCGGATGAGTGTGCCGCTCTGCTCGGTGCCGTCATAGACGGCGACCTCTATCCGGTGACCGGCAAGGTCTGCCGGCAGACCCTCCCAGAGCACCGTGTGCGGCACGTCGCTCGGGAGATCGGGATACTCATACAGCATGGTGACGGTAAAGACCTCGCCGTTGAGATTTGCTTTTTCCTCGGTATAGCTGTTGGCGGTTGTGATATACTGACTGGATGACAGATTGCGGCGGATGCTCTCCTGGCTTCGGTTGGTCGATACCACATGGCCCTCTGCATCAAACAGCCGTAGCACCACCTCATAGTCCTGCTCGACATTGGTGTAGTTCGCCATGCTAATCAGCACCCCCACACTGTCGCCCGTGACGTCGTCAATGGACGCCATCCGTGCTCCGTCAAGGCCGCCGTCATAAAAGACCACGCTGCCTGCTGATAAGAGGGAAACCGAATGAATATTGCCGTCATACCCGCTCAGATCGTCAGAAGAAAAGGGAGTTGTACTGCCCCACGTCAGGGGGCCGAACGAACGGCCGCAGCCCGTCTGGTTGTTGGTGAAGTAGATGTGGTGCATGTTCTCACTGCCCAGATATCCGGAGGTGAGGTACACCGTATGTCCGCCGCCGTTCAGCCAGTTGCCGTCAATTTGAAGGTTGGAAACGATGGTGGCGTGCTTTTCGGGCTTGATGAAAATTGCTGCATTGGCGACATGTTCGTACCCCATGCCCGGCAGATCGAAGCGGTTGCCCACAATCCTCACGTTGTCGCAACTGCCCGAGAGCTGGATTCCGTCGGCATGGGAACCGGGGTTGCGGGTGCCGCCGTCCCTGATGTAGCAGGAGCGGACGGTCAGGTTGTTGTACGCCTTCATATGGTCTGCCATCACATCATGGCAGTAGATACGCTCCAGCAGCAGGTTGCCCGCGTTGAAGAAGGCGGAGCGCGACCCCACTGCCTCCCCGTCGGTCATCGTGACCAGCGGACAACCGTCGTTGGTCAGGCCGTAAAAGCTCGTGCCCGCGTCAATGTAGAAATCATGGATGTACACCGGAGAGGTGGCGGTCACCTTAATGCTGCCGTTCAGCCTGAAGTGGGAGAACTCGTAATTATACTCCGTTGCAAGAGCCTCTGTGATGGTGACTGCACCGCCTGGCTTGAAGCTCGGGTATTTGACATGAAAGTCAACCAAGTCCTCCTCCGCGCAGCGGTACCCGGTGTTGTACAGGTCAGGCATCACATACCCGCCCGCAGGCGGCTCCAGCAAGGGGAGCTCGGGCGGGATCGCCTCGGCTGCCGCGCTGAAAAGCCCCGACAGCGCCTCTGCCCGGAAGGGCATGGGTGTGAAGCTCACCAGTAAAGCGAGCGCCAGCAGCAGGGCAAACGGTTTGTTGTGTTTCATCATAAGACTCCTTCTGTGCATGCTGCACCGGTAGGGCAATCAACACGGTGCTCCCGGCCTGAAAGACTTCTTTCTCCGGGGTCGTGTGTCGCATCGGGTACGGGTTAGGGAAGTGTGGCGCCAATCTCGGCGAGCGCCGCCCGGGCCGCGCTGCAGTCTATGGTGGCGGCGGCGCCGAGGAGCGCCTGCTCATACTGCCGGTGATAGGCATCAATGAGGTCCTGGTAGTCTGCCTGGTATTGCGTCAGTTGCGCGTAGGCGTCCACTGCGTCTGCACGCGCCTTGTCACTCACCGCCTCATAGCCCTCCAGCGCGGCCTCCAGGGCGGCATAGCGGGCGGTCATAGAGTTGCTGGCCTCAAAAGCGTCCAGCAGGGCTTGCAGTGCCTGCATTTGCACGCGGTGCACCTCGTCGGGGTCCTCTTGCGGCTCGGGGTCCGGGGTCAGTGTCGGGTTTTCGGTCACGCTCTCGGCGAGGGCCGAGCTGCGGACCAGGCTCGCCTGTGTGCCGGTACCGTCATACACCCCCACCTCCACACGCAGCCCGGTGAGATCTGCCGGCAGGTCCTCCAGCGTGAGGGTGGTCATCTCATCGCTGGGCAGGTCAGGGTACTCGAGGAGCATGGTGACCGTCACCGGGTTGCCGTTCTTGTCCAGCACTTCGGCGGTATAGGTGTTATCGCTGCCCAAATAACTGCTGGTATGCATATTGCGACGAATGCTCTCTGTCTTTGTCGCGGTGCACACCACCTGTCCGGACTCATCCAGCAACCGTACCACGACAGTATACTCCCGCGCCACATTCGTATAGTTGGCGAGACTGACCAGCGTGGTCAGGGAGTCGCCGGTCAGCTCATCCAGCGAGCCGATGCGCGTCCCTGTCGTCCCACCGTCATAATAGAGGATACTGCCGACAGAGACGGTGGAGATTTGGCGGTTGTTCTCATAGGCCTTGAGGTCGGACACGCTCAGCCCGCCCATATTGATATCGGCATACCGTCTGCCGCAACCGTACTGGTTATCTGTATAGGTGATGTGGTGCATATTCGCCGCACCCACATACCCGGCCGTCAGGTAGACCGTATATCCGCCGCCGTTCAGCCAGTTGCCCGAGATTTGCAGGTTGGACACCCCCTGGGTGCCCTCCTCCGACTTGACGAAGATGGCGGCGTTGGCGGCGTGCTCATACGCCATAGGCGGCAGATCAAAGCGGTTGCCCAGAATCCGGATGTCATTTTCCAGCGTCTGAGAGTTCCCGGAGATTTGCAGGCCGTCCGCATGGGCGCCGGGGTTGCGTGTCCCGCCGTCTCTGATATAGCAGGACAGCAGGATCTGCCCGGAGCTGGTCTTGATATGGTCCGCCCGCGCATCGTGGCAAAAGATGCGTTCCATGGTCAGGTTTTTCCCCATGAAGAAAGCGGAGCCGGAACCGACCGCCTCCCCGTCGCTCACGGTCAGGCGCGCGGAGCCGTTGTTGACGATGCCGTATGTCCGCTCCGCCGCATCATGGTAGAAGTCGTGGATATGTACCGGCGAATGAGCGGTCACCCGGATGGTCGCGTTGGTCAGGGTAAAGTAGGAAAATTCGTAGTTGTATGCCTGGGCAATCGCCTCGGTGATGACAATGTCACCCCCGGAGAGCAGCGGGTATTTCGTATAGAAATTCACCAGCTCCTCCTCGGCGCAGCGGTACCCGGTGTTGTACCGGTCGGGCATGATATACCCGCCCTCGGGCGGCTCGATGAGCGGCAACTCCAGCGGTGCCGCCCCCTCAATGCCCATGGTGGAAAAGGAAAGCAGGGACTCGGGCAGCGCCCGACCGGTGATGTCCCGCACGCCCTCTCCCAAATCAATGTAATAATCGCTGTAAGTAGAGAGGGGGTTGCTTGCAAAGCTGATTTGCAGGCGGTCGGGTTGTTCGGGCGCGAAGGTAATGACAGCCGCGTGGTCCTCCCCAGTCCCGTCATAGACACGAACAGCCGTGCTGTCAAAGGTGGCGAGGTCTAAGTCATGGTTGAAGGCGATGGTAAAGACACCGTCAAGGCGGACATTTCGCGCACCGTCCTGGTAGTGCGGTACGGCGAGGGCGCCGGGCTGAAAATCCCCCACCCCGTACATGATGGTGTCATCCAGATAAAATCCGCCCTCCGAGGAAAACCCGACATCCGCCTCCTTCGGCATCGTGAAATTGATGATGAACTCTTTGGTGGTGTAGGAGAAGCCGCTTTGCGCATGTGTCAACACCGTGACCGGCTCCCCCGTCGCGTCGGTGAGCGCGCCCGCCGCCCCATAGACCCGTGTGAGCAGGCCGGTATTGCTGAATCCGCTCTCCGCGTCGGGTGCGCCGTAAATCATGATGCGCAACCAGGTGCCCGGGGCGTACTTTCCGGTCTGCGTCCCCAGTGTGTACTGATACTCCTCCGTCACCTCGTCGTAGTCAAAGCGCAAGAGCACGGCACTCGACAGAGTGATCTGCACGGGGGAAGGATAGGCCCCGCTCAAGGGCGGCGGGATGAGAAGGTCGGTCGCCACCACAAACTCCCCCGCGAAATCCAGCAAACTTTTGGTCGCCCCGGAGGAAGAGGCGGCAAAGAACCTGCCAATCTCGTTCTGGTCGTCCCAAGGGTCGTCGATCGTGTCCAGATAAGTTTTGGGGTGAAAACGGTTCCATTTGCTCGCGGTACCGCTGGAGAGGGGGACCCCGCTGCTGTAATCCAGCTGCATAATCACCGTATCCTCGACATAGACCGGTCCCTCCTCCTGCGGCTCCTCGTCCTCTCCCAGGACCTGAAAGGACAGTGCCGAACACAACAGGCAAATCATGAGGAACACCGCCAAGATTCTGCTCTTTTTCATCATTGACCCTCCTACTCTGTTTTGCGCGAACCGCGCCACTTTTGTCGTACGGCAAAGGCTTCAGCCGTGAATGGTGCGGTGTCGCCGTAAGCTGACAATGTATCGTATGCACAGGCGCCCTCAGATATTTGCGCATCATGTCCGGCGTCCGCCGGCGCTTATGGCAGGGCTATCATCCTGTCGGCATGCTTGCTCCAGTCGGCGTCGGTTTGGTAGGCCTCCAGCGACGCGGCAGGCACATAGATGACGACGGCGACATTGCCGAAGATAGAGACCCCGATGGCGGGGGGCTGCGGGGCGTGCAGGGTGAGCGACAGCGGAGCGAGGACAGCAAACGCACCCTCTCCGATCTGGGTGAGCGTGGCCGGAAGTTCCAGCTCGGTCAGCCGGTGGCACCATAAAAAAGCGTTTTGTTCGATATGCGTCAAAACGCTGCCCTCCCCGAATGTCACGCGTGCCAGGGCAACGCAATTATTGAAGGCGCCGGAGCCGATGCTCAAGACCCCGGCCGGAATCTCAATGTCGGTCAAAGCATGACAATTTGAGAAGATTCCGCTCTCGATACGGGTGAGCCCCGGCGGCAGCTCAATGCCGTTCAGCCGGGCGCATCCCCCAAAGGCGGCCGCTCCGATATGAAGGACACCTGTCGGAATCTCCATGCTGATCAGACTGGCACAGCCAAGAAAAGCCTGTTCGGCGATATGGGTCAGTTGGCTGCCCGGGGCGAAAGTCACGTTTGTCAGGCCGAAGCAGGCGGCAAAGGCGGACCGCCCGATCCGGGTGACACCTGCCGGAATCTCTATGCTGAGCAGATTGGGGCAGTCCTCAAAAGCCACAGAGTCGATATCGGTCAGTTGGCTACCCGGGGCGAAAGTCACGCTTGTTAGGGCGGGGCAGGCAAAAAAGGCGGCCGTCCCGATCTGGGTGACACTCGCCGGGATCTCTATGCTAAGCAGACCGACAGAGATGAAAGCGCTGCCCCCGATGCGCTCAAGTCCGCTGCCCTCCCCGAACACCACGCTTGTCAGGGCGGCGCAATTGGCGAAGGCGGAGGACCCGATCAGTTTGACCGCGTCGGGGATGAACACGCTTCCTGCTTTCCCCGCGGGACACTGTATCAGGGTTGTGCCTTCTTTGTTGTACAGGATGCCGTCAAGAGAGCGGTACGCCGTGTTGCTTTCGCTTACCGTTATGCTAAGCAAGCTGTCGCAAAGTAAAAACGCCCGCGCGCCGATATAGGTGACACTTGAGGGGATATGTATGGTGAGCAGGCTGGCGCAATGATGAAAGGCATCATCCCCGATATAGGTGAGATTATCGGGGAGCCGTACGCCGGTCAGCGCGGTACAGTTCTGGAAAGCATAGGGGTTGATTGTCGTCACGCTGTCCGGCAGAACAACGGTGCTCAGACTGACGCAGCCGTAGAAAGCCTCTCCTTGAATGCTCGTGACGCTTGCCGGTACCGCCACGCAGGTGAGGTGGACGCACCCCTTGAAAGCCCTTGTTTTGATACTGTCGCCCCCGGAAATGCTCACTGTTTTCAAACTGCTCGGCGCATAGGTGTTGCTTCCAAGCTGAATGCTTGTCGGCGTAAATATAAACCCAAACAGATCCTCGTTCTGATAAATGGGGTATGGTTTATTCAACCTATTGCCGACAAAGGGAATGACCATGCTCTCCAAAGCGGAACAGCCCTCAAAAGCCCCTTTCCCTATTTCGGTATAGCTGTCGGGGATATACGCCTGCTTGATGGCGGTGCCCGAAAAGGCGCCCGCCTCGATGGTTGTCACCGGTTTGCCTTGGTAGGTTTTTGGCAGGTAGAGCTGTTGGGGCAGCGTGACCCCGGACGCCATCCGAATGGCATACGCGTCGCCCTCAATCGGGGTAAAGACAAAGTAATAGTCGGGAGTGGGGACATCATATACCTGCCATTTTGCCGTCAGCGTCGCCGCGCCGGTGATGGTATAGGGATAGGCGGGGTTTTCGGACACCCGCGTCGTCCCAATGTACCAGCCCTCAAAGACATAGCCGGCGTTGGCATGGGCGGCAATCGTCACCGAAGTGCCATAGGCAAAGGTACCGCCGCCCTCCACGCGGCCCCCTATGGCGGGGTCGGCCTGTAGGGTGAGGGCATAGTGGTTCTGTGTCCAGCGTGCGGTAAGGACGCGCGCGCTTGTGAGGATGAAAGAATAGACAGCCGAACCGGATACCCTCACCCCGTCCTCGTGCCAGCCGTCAAAGGTGTAGCCGATATTAGCCATGGCGGTCACGGTCACAGAACTGCCGTGGGCATAGCTGCCCCCGCCCGCCACACTGCCCCCCGCCACGGGGTCGGTCTCTGTGGTCAGCACATAGTGGTTCTGTGTCCAGCGGGCGACAAGCGTCGTGTCGTTGCTGATGAACAGCTCACAGGTGAGGTCGCTTGAGCGCAGTTGCTCGCCCTCGTACCAGCCGTCAAAGGTGTAGCCCTCGTTTGTTTGGGCGGTCACGGTCACATAGCCATAGGGGAAAGTGCCGCCCCCGCTCACGCCGCCCCCCGCCGTGGGGTCGGCCTGCAGGGTGAGCTGGCATTGCTTCAATGTCCATGTTGCCGTGAGGGTGCGGGCTCCGGTCAGAGTAAAGGTGTAGACAGCCTCGTCCGACACCCTCACCCCGTCCTCGTGCCAGCCGTCAAAGGTGTAGCCGATATTAGCCATGGCGGTCACGGTCACAGAACTGCCGTGGGCATAGCTGCCCCCGCCCGCCACACTGCCCCCCGCCACGGGGTCGGTCTCTGTGGTCAGCACATAGTGGTTCTGTGTCCAGCGGGCGACAAGCGTCGTGTCGTTGCTGATGAACAGCTCACAGGTGAGGTCGCTTGAGCGCAGTTGCTCGCCCTCGTACCAGCCCGCAAAGGTGTACCCCTCGTTTGTTTGGGCGGTCACGGTCACATAGCCATAGGGGAAAGTGCCGCCCCCGCTCACGTTGCCCCCCGCCGTGGGGTCCGCCTGCAGGGTGAGCTGGCATTGCTTCAATGTCCATGTTGCCGTGAGGGTGCGGGCTCCGGTCAGGGTAAAGGTGTAGACAGCCTCGTCCGACACCCTCACCCCGTCCTCAAACCAGCCTGTGAAAAGATAGCCCGGGGTTGTCGCCTCCGCCGTCACGGTCACGGCGCTGCCATAGGCATAGGTGCCGCCGCCGCTGACCGTGCCCTCCGGGGTTGTCTGTACGGTGAGTGAGTAGTGGTTCTGTGTCCAGCGGGCGATCAGGGTGCGGGCAAAGGATAGATCCAGGGTGTAGGTCAGAGCGTCCGTGACCTTCGTCTGCCCCTCATACCAGCCGTCAAAGGTATAGCCCGGGGTGGTCACGGCGCTCACCGTCACGCTCGTGCCGTGGGCATAGGTGCCGCCGCCGCTCACCGTGCCCCCTGCCACAGGGTCTGCCTGGACGGTGAGGTCATAGTGGTTGCGTGTCCACTGAGCGACAAGGGTGCGCGCACTGGTGAGGAGGAAAGAATAGACAGCCGAATCGGATACCTGTACCCCGTCCTCATACCACCCGTCAAAAGTGTAGCCCGGGTTGGTCGTGGCAGTCACCGACACGCTCTCGCCGTGGGCATAGTGGCCTCCGTCGCTCACACTGCCCCCACCCGATTGACCTGCCTGTACGGTGAGGTCATAGTGGTTCTGCGTCCGGCGCATGACAAGGGTGCGTGCGCCTGTGATGATGAAAGAATAGGTTTCGGCATCGGATACTTTCACCTCGCCCTCATACCAGCCGTCAAAAGTGTATCCCCAAATATCGAGTGCCATAATCGTCACGAGCTCCCCATGGGCATAGGTCCCCGAACCGCTCCACGGAGTGCCTTCGGCAACATCAAGCAGCACCGTCAGTTCATAGCGGTTCAGCGTCCAGCGGGCGACAAGGGTGCGCGCACGCAAATAGAAAAAGTTAAAGGTGTAGGTCAGCTCGCTCGACACCCATACCCCGTCCTCATACCAACCGTCAAAGGTGTAGCCAGGGTTGGTCGTGGCAGTCACCGACACGCTCGTGCCATAGGCAAAGTTGCCCCCACCCTCCACGCTCCCCCCCGCCACAGGGTCTGCCTGTACCGTGAGGTCATAGTGGGGCAGCGTCCAACGGGCAATTAGCGTACGGTTCGCTAACAAGTCAAAGGTATAAGTAAGCTCATCTGACACCCACACCTCCCCCTCATACCATCCGTCAAAGATGTAAGCCCCAAGGGGATCGGCGGTAACAGACACGCGCGTTCCGTGGGGATGGAGGTTGCCGCTGCTGCTGACATTGCCCCCCTCTGCTGGGTCTGCCTGTACAGCCAGCTCATAGAGGTTCTGTGTCCAGTACGCAGCAAGGCTGCGGTCGGAGAAAATGGTGAAGGTATAGGCAAGCTCGTCCGATACCCACTCCCCCCGCTCATCATACCAGCCGTCAAAGGTGTAGCCCTCGCTGATCTGGGCGATCACCGTCACGCTCGCCCCGTAGGTATAGGTGCCGCCGCCGCTGAGACTGCCCCCCGCCATAGAGGTTGTGTATACAGTCAGCTTATAGAGGTTCTGTGTCCAGCGCGCGGTAAGGTTGCGGACAGAGACAAGGGAAAAGGTATAGGCAAGCTCGCCCGATACCCACGTCTCCCCCTCATACCAGCCGTCAAAGGTGTAGCCCTCGCTGATCTGGGCGATCACCGTGACGCTCTCCCCGTAGGCAAAGGTGCCGCCGCCGCTGACACTGCCTCCCACCGGGGAGTCTGCCTGTACGGTGAGTGAGTAGTGGTGCGGCGTCCATCTCGCCTGTAGCATGCGCGTGCCTGTGATCACAAAGGTATAGGTGAGTTCATCCGAGAGCTTTTCCTCCGTGTCCAGGTCATACCAGCCGTCAAAGGTGCAGCCCCCCTGGGCGTTCGTGGTGACGGTCACGCCCTCCCCGTGGAGGTAAGAGCCTTCACCGCTCCAAACGATCCCCTCACCGTTCCCAAAGACCTCTATCAGCACCTCATAGCTGTCGGGGATGAAGCGTGCTGTCAGCGTGAGATCGAGGTATAGGTAAAATGAATAGACAGGGTCACTTGATAAAAGGGTTGTGCCCTCATACCAGCCGTCAAAGGTGTACCCCTGATGGACTTGGGCGGTAATGGTCGTGTCCCCATGCGGCACAGTGCCGCCGCCGAGCAGGGTGCCGGCGGTCGGGATGTCGCTTTGCAGGGTGAGGGTATAGTGATTCAGTGTATACTTTGCCGTCAGGGTTTTATCGGAGGTCAGCACAAACGAATAGACGCTTTCCTCGCTTACCCGCACCTCTCCCTCATACCAGCCAAGAAAGGTGTAGCCCGACTTGCTGGTAAACGCGAGTTGCACAGGTCCGTGCGGTACCTGCCCGCCCCCGTACCAATGCTCCACCGCCTCCGGCGGGTCTGCCTGCAGGGTCAGCTCATACATTTTGAGTGCAAAGGTTGCCCACAGCTCGGTGTCGGTGTTCAGCGCAAACGTATAGGCAGGGTCGTCCGAAACCCACGCCCCGGTCTGCATATCGTACCAGCCGTCAAAGAGATAGCCCTCCTCAGGGGTGGCGACGGCAGTGACGGAGGTGCCAACGGGATACTCTCCCCCGCCGCTCACGCTCCCCCCCTGCATGCCCACATCCAGCCACAGGGTCAAGGGGGCGGGCGGGGTGCCCGTGATGGTGATGGTCTTGTTCTTGCTTGTGCCCTGCTCGTCTGTGGCGGTGATGGTCACAAGGTAGACCCTGCCCTCCGCCACCCGGAAGCGGTCTCCCTCAAGCGTAACAGGGGCGCCGTCCTCCGTGACCGTAACGGTCACCACCACCCCCAGCTCGGCTTGGTATGTAGCCAGATCTTCAATCGTATAGGGAATGGTATACAGCCCCTCCGGCACCTCCGCTTGGTCAGGGGCATGGATGATGAGGGAGTTGATGTTCCGTATAGGGTCGTCTGTATGCGGGGTGTCGGCACACGCCGCCAGTGTCCATGCAGCCAGTAGCAAAAGCAGTAGATACAAGCCCGAAATCCATCTTCTTGTCATGGTCGTTAGCCTCCGAAATATCTGGTATCAACAAGTGTGCAGCAGGGTCAGCTCAACCGGGGAGCGTCAGGGTTTGGGAGTTTCAATAAAGTAGGTGGCTTCGGTGTCGGCGATGGAGAGTGCCAGCGCCAGCGGGAACATTTCAAAGGCGGCCCCCACATTGCGCACATCCTCCTCGCCCGAAAAGCCCATATGGTAGCGGATGGCAAACGCCTCCTCACGGGTCAGCTTCATGTAACCGGAGATGATATAGACCGACTTTTCCCCGTGCCCGTAGGGCAACTGGTCGGCGAACTCATAGACGGGCACCGACTTCCACCGGCCGGTCTCGTCCTTGACATTGCGGCTGCCCACCTTGTAGATATTCACCTTGCACAAGTCGTGCAGGAGGGCGACGATGGCAATGCTTTCGTTTGTATAGGCAAGGCTGAAGTCCTCCTTGACCTTGGGACGACTCAGGTAGTCGGTCAGGCAGTCATACACATGCAGGCTGTGCTCCACCAGTCCCCCCTCATAGGCACTATGAAAACGAGTGGAGGCAGGCGCGGTAAAAAAATCACTGCTCGGACCGCACAGGTACTCCAGCAGCTGGTCTGCTCCCTCACGTGTGATGTTTTTTTTGTATAGGGCGATAAAGCGTTCTTTTGCGGTCATACCAGTCTCCATTCCTACATTGTTAGTTAAATTATACAGAAAATCCCTTGCGAATGCAACCCTTTTTCATCTTTTCAGCAAAATTTATGCCCAAAAGTAAGCGCCGCCAAGGGCCCCCTGTTCTCATAGCGAACGAGGGATCACCTCACGGCTTGCCCATGCCCGCTCCGCCAGCCCCTCAAAGTCCACCTTTTGCAGTTCTGCCAGCACCTGTTCGAGCTGCGGTCTGGTTTTCGGGTGCCGCGGAACAAACACGGTACAGCAGTCTTCATAGGGCAGAATGGAGGTCTCAAAGGTACCGATGGCGCGACTGATTTGCACAATCTCCTCTTTATCCATGCCGATGCAGGGACGAAAGACCGGGAGGGACACCGCGTCGTCGGTGACACACAGCGCTTCCATGGTCTGGCTGGCGACCTGCCCCAGCGACTCGCCGGTGATGAGCGCGCGGCAGCCGATCTGCCGGGCGGTACGCTCGGCAAGGTGCATCATGAAGCGGCGGAGCAAGAGGGTGAAGTACGCCTCGTCACAGCTTTTTTGCAGCACCTGCTGAATCTCGGTTAGCGAGATGATATGCACCCGCAAGCGGGAGCAGTACGCACACAGCTTGTCGGCCAAGGTCAACACCTTCTCCCTTGCCTGTTCACTGGTATAGGGAAAGGACTCAAAGTAGAGCGCCTCCAGTGCTACCCCCCGCTTGGCCATCATATACCCCGCCACCGGACTGTCAATCCCGCCCGAGAGCAAGAGCAGCGCGCGCCCGCTGCTGCCCCGCGGCAGTCCGCCCGCGCCCCGCTCCTGTGAGGCATGGATATAGGCGGCTTTTTCCCGCACTTCGACACGCACCAGTGCCTGCGGCTGGTGCAGGTCAACCCGGGCACCGGGCAATACGGAGAGCAAAACCCCACCCACTTCTGCCGCAATTTCGGGGGAGATCAGCGGAAATGACTTGTCCGCGCGCCGCGCGTCCACCCGAAAGGTACGCACCCCCTGCAGGCGGGCGGGCAGGTACGCCCGCACCTGCGCCAGAATGCTGTCCATGTTTTTTTCCGCCTCGACCGCACGGGTCAGCCCCACAAGGCCAAAGACCTTTTTAGCGGCCTCATACATCCCGTCAAGGTCGCACTGTTCATGGAGGGGTTCGATATAGAGCATACTCTGTCCGGGATAAATATGAAAGTCCCCATAGGCCGCCGCCCGCCGTTTCAGCTCCCGCAGTAGCCCGCCCTCAAAAGCCGAGCGATTGGCACCCTTCAGCACAATTTCCCCGTATTTACACAAAATGATTTCACGCATGGTCCAGCCATCCTCACAATCCGGAAACTTTATATTTTGACAACCTTACTTGACATCGTATCCCTGTTCCTCAATGGCTTCCCTGATGCGCGGGAGGGCGTCCGCCCCCATCTCATGGTCCACCGTCACGGTTTTCGCCGCCAGGTCTACCTTGACCTGTTTGACACCGGGCAGCGCCCCTACGGCTTGGCTGACCGCCTTGACACAGTGCTGGCAGGACATGCCCTCTACCTGTAAAACCAATTGTTTCATTTGATGCTCCTTTTCTGTATGCATGTTTGTGGTGGTAGCCTTGCGGCTTGCCGTCAAGCGTTTGTTTTGTGAGATGCAGGGGCACTTTTCGGCCGGAACCGTTTCAGACGCAGGGCGTTTGTCAGCACCGACACCGAGCTGAGGCTCATGGCAGCCGCCGCGACAATCGGGCTGAGCAAGGGCCCGCCAAACAAATGGAGCACCCCTGCCGCGATGGGAATCCCCAGGACATTGTACCCAAACGCCCAGAACAGGTTTTGCTTGATATTGCGGATGGTCCTTTGGCTCAGCTCAATGGCGGTCGGCACGTCCCGCAGGTCCGAGCGCATCAGCACAATGTCTGCCGACTCCATCGCCACATCGGTGCCCGAACCAATCGCGATACCGATATCCGCCTGTACCAGGGCGGGCGCGTCATTGATGCCGTCCCCCACCATGGCGACCCGCCGCCCCTCCGCCTGCAGTTTTTTGACCTCGTTTGCCTTGTCCTGCGGCAGCACTTCGGCGAGCACACGACTGACTCCCACCTGTCGTGCGATGGCATGGGCGGTTTTGGGATTGTCCCCGGTAATCATGGCGACCTCTATCCCCCTCCGGTAGAGGGCGGCAATGGCAGCCGCACTGCCGGGCTTCACCACGTCCGCCACGGCTACAATCCCGGCCGCCCTGCCGTCTGTCGCGATATACATGGGGGTTTTGCCCTCCTGCGCCAGTTTGTCGGCAGTTTCTTCCCACTCGGACAGGGCAATCCCCCGCTCCGCCATGAGTTGGCGGTTGCCCGCCAGCACCGCCTGGCCCCGAATGGTAGCGGCAATCCCCCGTCCGGTCAGCGACTCAAAGTGTTCCGGGGCAACCGGTGCCAGCCCCCGTTCCTGCGCCCCCCGCACAATGGCTTGTCCCAAGGGGTGCTCCGAGTTGCTTTCCGCAGAGGCGGCAAGTTCCAGCAAGTTCTCCTCGCTCATATTCGCCACACTCAAAACGTCGGTCAGTGCGGGCTTGCCTTCGGTCACCGTCCCGGTTTTGTCCAGCACGACGGTGTCTACTTTGTGGGCGCTCTCCAGCGCCTCCCCGCCCTTGAACAGGATGCCGTGCTCCGCGCCCCGCCCCGTGCCCACCATGATGGCGGTGGGGGTGGCCAACCCCAGCGCGCAGGGGCAGGCGATGACCAGCACGGCAATGAAAATCTCCAGCGCAAAGGTCAGACTGCGCGTGCCGAGAAACCAGGCCGCACCCGCCAGCAGCGCAATGACCACCACCACCGGGACAAAGTACCCGGATACCACATCCGCCAGGGCGGCGATAGGGGCTTTTGACCCCTGTGCCTCCTCCACCAGGCGGATGATTTGGGAGAGCGCCGTGTCCCGCCCCACCTTCTCCGCTCGGAAGCGGATAGAGCCGGTGGTGTTGAGGGTGGCGGCATAGACGGGGTCCCCCTCTTTTTTGTCCACCGGGAGGCTTTCCCCCGTGAGCATGGACTCATCCACGGCGGTGTGTCCGCCCGTGACCACACCGTCCACCGGGATTTTCGCTCCCGGCTTCACGACTAAAATATCGCCGACCAGCACCTCGTCAATGGGGAGCTCGGTCTCCACGCCCCCCTGCAACACAAAGGCGGTTTTGGGGGACAGCCCCATCAGCTTTTTGATCGCCTCGCTCGTCCGCCCCTTAGACACCGCCTCCAGCGACTTGCCCAGCAAAATCAGGGTGATGATCATGCCGGCCGTTTCGTAGTACAGTTCGTGCACTGCTTCATGGTGCCCCTGCAGGATGCGGAAGGTTTGAGACAGGCTGTACAGGACGGCGGCTGTCGTCCCGATGGCGATCAGGGAGTCCATATTGGGGCTCCGCGCCACCAACGCCCGAAAGCCCACCGTGTAAAAGCGATATCCCACCACGATGACGGGGATCACCAGCAAGAGCTGGGTCACGGCATAGGCCAGCGGGTGTTGCATGGGCGCCAGAGCGGCAGGGAAAGGCAGCCTGACAAAGCCGATCATGGGGGCCATGGCAAGATAGAGCAGGGGCACCGCGAACAGAGCGGCGATGATACACTTGGTCCACAGCGACCGCACCGCGGCTTGCCGTCGCCGTGCGTCCGCCTCCGCCGCGTCCTCTGTTTGCACCTCGAGCACACGGTAGCCGATCTTCTCGATCGCCTGTCTGAGAGCGGAGAGGCGCACCTGCTGCGGGTCGTAGGCGACGGTCGCCTTTTCGGTGGCCGGGTTGACGGCGGCCTCCGTGACCCCGGGCACCTTTCGCAGCGCTTTTTCCACCCGCACGGCACAGGCCGCGCAGGTCATGCCTCCGATAGGGAGGCTCACGCGCGTGTCGCGGCTTGGCTCCAGCGCCTCATACCCGAGCCTCGCCACCGACGCTTTGATTGTCTCCGGCGACAGGAGATGCTCGTCATACTCGACAAGCAACCGCTCACTTGCCAGGTTCACAGTCGCCTGTCCGACACCGTCCAGCTTGCCGAGCACCTTTTCAATCCGCGCCGCGCAAGCCGCACAGGTCATCCCCTTGATTTCAAACAAACGACTCTCCACGATGCCTCTCCCTTTTATTTTCCTGTCCTACATCAGGACATGCTTCCTCAGTAGTATTGTACCACAAAAACCACCGCCATACAAGCATGGAATTTTCAGGTGCACCCCCCTGCTCTCGCAACAAAAAAGGACAGGGCCGGTTGTCGCCCTGTCCTTGCTCAAACTTCATTGATTGTTTTTCTTGTCGGCACTTTTCCGCTTGCGGCACACGAGTGCCACCAGCAGCACCGCGCACAGGCCGAGGGCCGCCCCGGCCGCATCCAGCCATATATCGGACACCTGCGCACCCCTGTCCGTAAAAATCTGAATACTCTCGTCGCACAGTGCCACCAGCAGGGCGGCCAACAGCGCGTGGCCGACAGCCCGCCACCGCACACGGCGGCGCACCAGCAGCAGACACGCCAGGTTCGCGCCCAGGCAGGCAAACTCCGTGACATGCGCCAACTTGCGGACCAGGTGCTCGGTGGCATTTCCTTCTCCCACCACTACCTCCAGCACAGGCTCAATCACCTCGGTGACCTGTTCGCTTTTTTGAGCGGAAACCGAGCTGCTTTCCAGCGAATTTCCCCAGATCCACGCCAGGTTCAGTACCAGCAGCAGGAGCACCGCCACCGTCAGCAGCGGCCGATCACTCGCCCTTTTCATCTGCTTATCTTGTGTTTCCAAGCGCTCCTCCCCTCTCTGTCCATTACATGGTCCTGCCCCTGTACCGACCTCCTCAATCCTCCAGCGGGAAGGTCTGGGGCGCGTAGCCATAGGTGCAGGTGGTGCCCATCGTGCCAAAGGAGGTGTTGGCCACCAGGCCGAGGGACACCAGCCGCCCTTCTTCGGCTTCCAGTTGTACCACCAGGGCAGTGCCCGCGAAGCTGAATCCCAAAAAGTCCGAGACAAACTCATTATGGATCGCCATGTAGACCGAACGCACGCTTTGATCCTCGGCATACTCAATCTCAAACTGCGAGAAATATTCCGCCTGCAACTGCATCCCAAGGAAGGTCAGCTCGCCGGTATCGGGCAGCGCCTCCTCACGCACGATCGTCACACCCGTCTCCGTGGTGAAGGGGGTGTCGGAGCCCACGGGGTTGGCACGCTCATAGGCGTATGCCACCCGGGCAAAGGTCCCGCTTTCGGTCTCCATCAACTGCAGCGTCACCTGAGAGGCGAGGGTTTTCGCGTAGGCGGTGTAGCAGGAGGAGGTGAGAGCTTCCACCAGCGTCGGCCGTGAGGCTTGTAACAGCTCCGTGACCAGTGCGACCTCTTCCAGGAAGGGTTGGACCGTCCCGGTGGTGGTCGTGGTGAGGGTCGTTGTCGTGGTGACGCCGGACGGCGGCGTCGTTGTGGTGTGGGGCGGCGTCGTTGTCGTGACGACGGGCGGTGTGGTCGTGGTGCCGCTGGTGGTCGTGGTGACGTGCGGCACGGTGGTGATGTCGGTCGGTTTGCCCTTTTGACAAGAGGCTGTCAGCAACACCACCAGAAGCAGCAGGAGCAATCTCCCGTAGAATCTCATCTGTTTCATTGGACTTCTTCCTCCTGTTCCCCGCGCAGGCAGTCGGCGAGCCACGCTGCCCATCCGGCAGACGGCAGCAAGGGGGCCTGAACTGCCGCCGTGAGTCCTGCTTGCAGCACCCTCGTGTCGCTGGCCATTTCGTTCCAGTGGGTCATATCGGCCAAGAGTTGGCGCACGGCGGAAAAGACAGACTCGGAGGAGGAGACATCCACCCACTCCAGCAGTGCCAGCGCCTCCGACATGGCGGCAAAATGTGCCGCTATCTCTGTCCCGGGCACCGACACCTGCGCGAGGAAGTCCGCTCTTACCTGTTCTCTGTCTATGGGGTCGGTCGGCGGCACATACCAGTGGTCACTCGGGTTACGGACGAGCGCCGCAGGGGAGGGCAGGGACAGGTCCCCTACCGTTACCACCTGCCACTGCGCATGACCGGCCGACCCCTGCGCGTCCACCCAGGCGTTCAGCGCGTTTGCTACCGAGGCATAGGCGGCGTATTCGGTCCCGATGAGGCTTGACGACGTGCCGTTCAGCTGCCCTTCATCAATGCCGAAGAAAGTCCCTGTCGCCCCCGTTTCCGTATAAAATCCCGGCAGTCCCGGATTGGCCGTGGTGAGGTAGTAGAGGTAACTCGGGACCGGGTCCTGATTGCCTTTGAGCAGGTTGCCGACCACAGCCGCCGTATACGAGGCGGGCGAGGCGCTGCAGGTGACCTGCCCCACACTGAGGGTGTTGGCAGCGCTCGCAAACCTGTTGCCCCCCATGCGGCCGGCAATGCCTCCCACCAAGGAAGCCCCCGTGATATGACCGGCATTGAGGCAGTTCCGCACGTAAATGACCCGCCCCGAGGAATTGGAGAACATATCGCCGATGATCCCGCCGGCATAGTTCCCGCTCGCCGTCACATCACCGTAGTTCGCGCAGTCATAGATGCGCAGTCTGTCATCATTTTTACCGATCGGGCTGCCCTTGCCCACAATGCCGCCCGCATAGTCCACCGCCTCTACCGTCCCGAAATTCACACAGCGCCGGATCTCAGTCCCTTCGTTGGAGGTATACACCCCCGCAATCCCGCCGGCGGCACTGCCCAGGTTGGTGACCGAGCCGGAAAAAGAGCAGTCGGACAGGGGGGTCGAGAGGGCATAGCCCACAATACCCCCCACATGATCGCCTCCCTGCAGCTCACCCTCGACATGCAGCCCCGTGATGGACCCGGAGGTGACATACCCGAACACGCCGATATGCCAGCTGATGCGCTTGATAGAGACGCCGGAGAGGGTATGTCCCTGCCCGTCAAAATGGCCGGAAAAGGGGTGCAGGGCCGTGCCCACCGGGTCCTGACGCTGGAGCACGGACAGGTCCATACTACAGGTCAGCACAAAGGTCAGACCTGCCCCGGTATTGCCTTTGCCCACCCAGTGCACAAAGTCTACCCATTCATCGGGCGAGGAGATGGTGATGCGGTCGCCCTCGGCGGGCAGAGCCGCGCCGGCTGCCACCGCCGACATGGTATGGTCGCCCGCCTCTCCCGGAGTGCCGTAGTCGGGCGGAGAGGGCGGGGGCACTTCTATGGGCGAGCGAAAGAGGTGCACCGTGCCCCGGTCGGGCACCGCGTCCACCATGAGGTAGGTGCCGTCCTCCCGCTGGAGGATTTCACAGCGGATGGGCTGCCCGTCCTGGGTCGCGTAGACATACTCCCAGCTCTCATCCACCCGGATTTTCACCGACAGCGGGTAGTTAAACAAGCGGTCATTCATCAGGTCGGACAGCTCAAAGCTGATGAGGTCGGGCGCCACCGTCAGCTTTTGCAACGTGGCGGAGTCGCGCTCCTGGGCGTACATCGCCGCCTCCGCAAAGGTCGCCGCCCATAGCTCCCCCGCTTCCATGGCGGGCAGGATGGTGCTTTGAATCATGCTTTCGAGGTAAGCCGCCGAGCCGGTGGAGCTCTCGTTTTTGTCAAACTGATGCATATGGATGGAGTACCAGCCGGCATAGTATGTATCGTTGGGATTGGTGATTTGCTGCACCCGGGCGGGAATGTTCGCCAGACCGCCGCTGTAGGAGCTGAGAGAGTTGTAGTTGATGGAGGTGGCGCGGTTCAGCAAACCGGTCGTCCCGCGCCCGGCGATGAACGCCTTGGAGGAATAGGTCGCGTTGTTCCACCCGTAGGAGTAGCCGATGACGCGGGAGGTAGTGTCAATATGCTCTTCCAGCTTGGCAACACTGCCATAAAAGTCCATCCAAATCTGCGCGGAGGACATGGCCTGATAGACCTCATCGGAGTGGTGCCCGTCCGTGTGGGACTGCATCTCCACCCCCAGCAGGATCTCCTGCTGCCAGAAGTCGGTATAGCGTGCGCCGCTCGCCGACGTATCGTAACGGCTGGTGGCGACAAAGAGCGTGACCGGCACGCCATACTGCTCCAAAAACCGGTTCCAGTGGTGGAAGTCGTAGGTGATGCTGTCGTCGCAGGTCAGGGTGAGCACCGCCGTGCGATTGTCCCACCACTGGGCGATGATGGCGTCGCCGTAAGCCGTCGGCCAGGCCAGGCGCTGCTTGACGGTGGCCATACCGGTACTCACCGAGCCCAGCGTGATGAGCTGGTCGGGGGCGGGTGTCTGGTCGGGGAGCACATTGACCTTCACCGCGCCAGACACCGCGCCGGAGCCGTCGGTAGCCATCGCGCTCACATAGGTCACCCCGACCGAGAGCGGCACGATATTGCCCCCCTCCGCCGTCGCCACGGCGGGGTCGGACGACACCCAAATCAAGGGTTGCTCGGGATACTCTCCCTCGACGGTGACAGCCAGCTTGCACTCTGCGCCAAAGTTCACCCACAACTCCACAAAGGACGGTTTCAGGGTGATGCGGGTGGCCGCCGCCCCCACCATCAGGGAAAGGGGCAACAGCGTCACCGCCAACAAGAGCGCCAACAGACAGGCCACCCCACGCAGACAGAGTTTTCTCATAGATACCACCTCTCGATTTATGCTAATTCATGCTACATTTCAGTCAGTATCGCCGTGAGAGAATTCTTGAAAACATCCTCTATTCTTTGGCAAGCAAGCCCATCGCCGTAAGGATTTCTTGCATTTGCCATTTTATTATCTCTGCTTTGTTATAAAGCAATGGCGCAAAACTCGCATATATTGCTTTCTCGTCAGTGTCGACCAGTGTAAGCGTTCCCGCTTCTATTCCCTCCGGCCTTTCTGTGGTATCGCGCATCTGCGGAAGTTCGTCCGGCGAAGTCTTGCGCAGGCATTTGCCGACCCTTGTTATGTATTGCTCCGGGTTCTTTAGCAGATGTGTTGGTGTGTCGTGTGGGGTGCTCATTTTCATGCTGCAAAATTTCAATATTTCAAACAGCCGCCTCTGCTTTCAGCCTCGTTTTTGTTTGAAAAAAACAGCTCCCGGACCATCTATGAAAATGGCGAGTGCGATCAGGCGCAAGAGCCACGACAGAAAAACGATGGCGAGCAAAGAGAGAAAGATCAAAAAATCGCTTTTGAAAAAGCTCGATACATCATCAGAAACCACGCAAATTATGTAGATATCAGTGCATTCAGCCCCTGACTATTGAGCATCCGGGACAAAGTGAACATCAATTGTTCCGCAGCAAACTTTTCTCGCCTGCCGACACAGTGACTGCCGCGGTTACCTCTGCCAACACCTCTCCCGGGGCACTGTCGGGCGCTTTGTATGTCAGGACAATGCGGCGGAGATAATCGCGGATGTTCTCGGCATCGTCCTCGGCGGCGCGCTTCAACTCTTGCAGCAAGGCGACAAACTCATTTTCATCATATTCGATGGGGCGGGCGATGTAAATCTTGCTGTTCGCCGTCCGTCTCATGCCCTCTTCCGCCAGGAGCAACTCTTCAAACAGCTTCTCCCCCGGGCGCAAGCCGGTGATTTTGATTTCAATCTCGTCCTCACTTTTGCCCGATAGGCGGATCATATTTTTCGCCAAATCCAGGATTTTCACGGGTTGTCCCATGTCGAGCACAAAAACTTCTCCGCCCCGCGCCATTTTTCCGGCCTCCAGTATCAGGGAGACCGCCTCGGGAATGGTCATGAAATACCGCATCACTTCGGCATGAGTGACCGTCACCGGCCCCCCCGCCTCAATCTGCTTTTTGAACAGAGGAATCACGCTGCCGTTGCTGCCCAACACATTCCCGAACCGCACCGCCACAAACTCGGTGTCATAGTGATGGTCCATCATCTGCACAATCATCTCGCAGATGCGCTTGGATGCCCCCATCACATTGGTGGGATTGACCGCCTTGTCGGTCGAGATGAGCACAAACCGCTTCACCCCGCGCCGGGCGGCCGCCATCGCCGTTTCATAGGTGCCGAACACATTGTTTTTGATGGCCTCGTTGGGACTCTCCTCCATGAGCGGCACATGCTTGTGTGCCGCCGCATGAAAGACAATCTCGGGGCGATAGGTCTCAAAGATATGATTGATACGCTTGGCGTTTCGCACCGAGGCAATCAGCACCACCAGGTCAAGGGCAGGGTACTTGCCCGCCAATTCCTGCTGGATATCGTAGGCGTTGTTTTCATAAATATCCACAATCACCAGTTGCCTGGGTTGCAGCCGAGCCAGTTGGCGGCAAAGCTCACTGCCAATCGAACCGCCCCCGCCGGTCACCAGCACGGTTTTGCCGGTGATGTACTCGAGGGTGCTGTCCAAGCTGACAGGCTCGCGCCCCAGCAACTCCTCCACCTGCACCTGCCGCAAATCCGTCACGCACACCTCGTCATTGATGAGCTGGTAGAGTCCCGGCACAGTTTTCAGCCGGCACTTGGTTTGCTTGCAGATCTGCAGGATTTCCCGACGCTGCTTGGCAGCCACAGAGGGCAGCGCCATGATGATTTCGTCCACCCGATACTTTTCGGCGCTCTCGACAATCACCTCTCTGCCGCCTAAAATCTTCACCCCGTTGATGTATTGCGCCTTTTTGGCAGGGTCATCATCAATAATCCCCACCACTCGGTAGCCGAATCTCGGCACATTGGCAAACTCACGCAACAGCATTTGCCCGGCAGAACCGCCGCCAATGACCATGACCCGCGTTTCGCCCTGCCCGCGCTGCTTGCTTTTGAGCACCCGTAAAAAACGATAGAAAAACCGCACCAATGTACAACCAAGCGCCATGACCATGGTATATAGGAAGTAATATCCCAACGGCATGCTCAGCTTGAGGGCAGTCATCGCGAGCAACTTGAGGATAAAAGAAATGCCCCCTACCATCATGATATTGATCAGTTCGTCCGCTCCCGCAAATTTCCACACACTGCTATAGAGGTGAAACAGCCACAGCAAAACAACCACACCAACCACATCGATCGGGGCAAACCAAAGGACATTGCGCACCAGCTCGGGCGGGACGCTGGACGGCGATAAATCAAACCTTGCCAGTAGCGCAAAGGCAGATGAAAACAGAACCACCAGCACGTCACAAAGCAAAATCCATACCTTGCGCGATATGGATCCCATGACATGACGGTGTGCGGGGGTGATACTTATCATAGTGCTCACACAAGTCCTTTACAGTTTTCTACCAAAACAGTGTCTGCCTGTGCCATAAAGTTATCCACATGCCGGTGGATATACGAGATGGCACGCTGAAAGTCGGCATACGCTCTTTTTCCGTCCCCATGGGCATCGCTGCCCAAAAAATGAATCATTCCCTCACGGATGTAGTGCATCATTCGACGGCGCGTGGCGCGGTGCCTGAACGCCGAGGCATTCACCTGCGCCAGCGGCCCCATCGCCAGCAACCGCTCCAGCTGAGCGGTCTCATACCTGTCGATATGGGCAATGATGGGCAACAGTTGGTGGGTGGACTGAATCTCATACACCGCCTGATACACCCAGTCTGTCCAGTACACCATGGGCAACTCCAAGAGGATATACCGCGTGTCGCCAATACAGAGCTTCGACAGATCCTCCCCCAGCAAGTCCACATACAGCGTGACCTCCGCCGCGGGGATGATATGCAATGGGGTCCCCGTTGCCTGCAAGTGTTCGTCAAGCAAGCGGGAAGCCTCCTCCCGGCGCGCCAGAAAATCAGTGATGCTCTCGTGCTCTAAGTAGAAATGCGATGTGGCCACGATGGTTTCCACTCCGGCGGAGAGGGCATGCTCCGCTTGCTCCAGGGAGTGCTGCCACGTGATTGCCCCGTGGTCGAGTAGCGGTAATATATGCGAATGAAAATCAACGAAACCCTTCCCCATGTGCAGCCATCTCCCCAAGCGCAGCTCATCACTCATTTATATTCGTACTTATAGTCGTAGCGATAGCGATAGCCACTATACTTGTAGGATTTGCGGGAGGGTACGACGCCGTTGAGCATGTGCGCCAAAGGACGTGCGCCGGCTTGCTCCAATGCCTGCACCGCCTTTTTCAGGGCAGGCTTGTTGGTGATGCCCTGTCTGGAGACGATGACCGCTCCGAGCGTCTTGTTGCCGATGATGGCGGCATCGGTCACAATGCCGATGGGCGGCGTATCAATGAAGATATACTCGAAATCAGCCTCCGCCGCCCGCAGGAGCTCTTCCAGCGCGTCCGAGAGCAGCAGTTCGGCAGGGTTGGGCGGGATGGTCCCCACCGTCAGGACCTTCAGGTGCGGGAACTGGGTATCTTTGATTTTTTGGGGCAGGGTGGAAACGTCCAGTAACGCGTCTGTCAGCCCGTCCGCCATAGGCAAGTGCATGATGGCATGCACCTGGGGCTTGCGCATATCGGCGTCAATGATCAGCACCCGCGTCCCCGCCTGGGCAAAAGCAATCGCCATATTGACACAGGTGGTGGTTTTGCCGTCCCGCATCAAAGGGCTGGTAAACACCACGGCCTTGCCACCCGTATGCTTTTGCAGCATGAAACGAAGGTTGGTTCTGGCGGCTTTATAGGCCTCCTTGATGGGAAAAGGCACGGTGTCATGCATGATGACATGCTCGCGGCGTTCCTGTTTTTTCTTGATCATACGTCCTCCGAATAACTTCATGATACCGTACCGTAGCTCGCCGCTTTGTGGTCGGGCTTGTCAATATAGGGTATGACGCCGATAATGGGAATATTCGATATCTCAACCAAGTCGTTTTCGGTTTTGATGCGCGTATCAAACACATCTGCCAGCACGAGCAGTCCCACAGAAAGCATCAAGCCCAAGAGCGCACCCAGGACGCTGTTTTTGGCTGTATGGGGGGCGGTCTTGGGGGAGGCATGCGCCTCTTCCACGACCTCTACCGACCCCGCCTTGACGATCCGCAAAATTTCGGGCGTGCCGTACGTGGCAACCGCGTTGGCAATCAGGATCGCGTCCTCGGGCGAGGCGCAGGTGACTGTGATTTGAAAGACCTCGGTCTGATTCACCGCCGAGGCTGAAATCATTTTTTTAATTTCCTCTATCGAGTAGTCCACCGACACATTGTCTTTCACCTCCGACAACACCGTGCGGCTGGTCAGAATGACCGCATAGGTATTGATGAGTTTTTGGGAGATGGTGAGGTCACTGGCGGACAAGGGCTGGTCTTCTTTTTGGTTGGATACATAGAGCAAGGTACTGGCGGAATACTGGGGGGTGATCAGGTAGCGGCTGATGCCAAAGGCACCGGCAGCGCAAACGAGGGTAGCCAGGGCAATGATCCACCACCATCTCCAGATGAGCTTGACAATTTGTTGCAGGGTGATTTCCATTCTGCGTTCTCCTTCGTGTTCTTCATGAGAAACTATGCGCGGGGCAAAGCTGATATTGAAAAATATCCCGTGAACACGAAAAGGCCAGCCAAGCACGCCAAATTTTCGGAACAGGGATACAAACAAATTAGGAAAGGAATCAGTGGAGGGAGTGCTTTCCCCGCACATCGCAAAAGTCATTGGTCATTCAATAGATAATAGCAAATTTTGCGGTGAAAGTCAAGCCCCGTTCATTTCACGGAAGAGCCCTTTCGCCGTCGCACACATCGGGCTCGGGCTTGTCCGCCCCGTGCGCATACGCGCCCCCGGTAAGCAAGACAAACAGGCGATGCATGAGGGGACAGCACCTGCCGGGTGGTCTACACGCAACGGCTGACAATCTCGCACATTTGCCCGTATTTCTCCATCATATCCTTGCACAGGCGAATCTGGCAGCGCGCCCGATCCAGATTATGCCCCTCGCGGTGGATGCGGAAGTAACGGTCACCGTTGATATAGTCGGTCAAAAAGCGGAGCGCCACCTCAAAGGTCATGGTCGGCGCCCCCAGCGCCATATAGGTGATCTCCGCCTCGGTCAGGGAGGTCCCCACCGCTTCCATGAAGCCCTCGGTGAAGGCGCGGTAGTAGTCGAGGCTCAGGGAGACGCGGCTCAAATCCGTCTCGTCCTCTGCCGCCGTATTGGCAGCATACCGTATCGCGTCTCCATAATCATGCGCGACCAATCCCGGCATGACGGTATCCAGGTCAATGACAGCCAGCGGCTCACCACTGTCCCGGTCAAACAGAATATTATTGCATTTGGTGTCGTTATGCGTAATGCGCAGGGGCAGCTTCCCGGCATCCTGCAGCTCCCCCAGCACGGCGAAGTGGTCTCGGTAGCGTTCAAAAAAACGAATTTCCTCGGTCAGGCCCGCCGCCCGTCCGTGCGGGTCGTTGGCCACCGCCTCAAAGAAGGCGGCTGTGCGCTTTCTCGTATGGTGAAAATCAGGGATGGTCTCCTTGAGCTCGTCAGCCGGCATCCCCGCGAGCATCTGCTGAAAGTTTCCGAAAGCGAACCCCGCCCTTTTCAGCATATCGGCGTCTTTCGCCGTCTCATAGGTGACCGAGTTGCGGACAAATTCCGACACCCGCCAAAAGCTGCCATCCTCCAGGACGGTGTAATTTTGTTGGTCTTTGTTGCAAATGAACTTGACCAGCGAACAGCCCCCCCCGGCTCCGGGTCGGGCCGGGCCGGACGGCCCGTCCAGCCAATCGCTCAGGCGCTGGATGTTCTGCATAATCTGGAGCGGGTCTTTGAACACATAGCGATTCAGGTTTTGAAAGACATACATCCCGTCTTCCCGTCCGGCGGCGGAGACGGTCACCAGAAAGGTTTCGTTGATATGTCCGTTGAGGACAGGCTCGGCTGTGAGGGCATCCCCCTGCAGGCGATAGGCTTCACATACGGCGAGCAGGGCGCGCATGGTTGCCGGGGCAATACCTGATGCTGTCATTCGCATGAAACAGAGTCCTCTCGTGGATGGTGTGATCCTGTGTTGTCAGGTGCCGAATTTTTGTCGTGTCAATCAGGCGTTAAAAGAGCGCGGCGGGGCGACACCGGGGAGGTGTCATGCCGCCGTCGTTCTTGACTACACCGATTATATCACCTCAACTTCGATTATGCAACAAGTTTTGCGAAAATTAAACCATTCCACCAAGAAAATCTGCCCATTCGAGCCGAGACGATAAAGCAAAACAGAGCGATAGCACCTTAACCCCCGGGGAAAAGCCCGCCCATCGGCAGGCACTCACCCACCGCTATCAGTGTATGCAGCCGTTACCCGAGGTGCGCCGCCGGGCGCCATATTCGCACATTTTCTGACAAAAAGTCATATTCTATCAACAGGAGGTGATAGATATGGAAAAAGGAAAATGCATTTGTTTTAACTGCTCAAAAGCCGCCATCATTGCCGCCATTGTGGTCGGCATTTTGTTGGGCGTTGTCGCATCGCTGGGGCTGCTGGTCGTCCCGGTGGTCGCATGGGCTCTGTTGGTCGTGGGCTTACTTGCCCTCTTCGTCTCTCTCTTTATTGCGGTCATGGTCCGCGACTTCAACCAGAGAGAGTGCCTGTGCAGGTATGTGACGCTGCTGCTGGCGGGTATTATCGCGGCCATCGCATCGGCTGTCATCCTATTGGTGATCGGCATCATTATAGATCCTGTGCTGGTCGCCATTCTGGTAGGGATCGGCAGCGCCGCTTTGACGCTGGTCATCGGGGCGATGCTCTGCCTCATTCGTTGCGTCGCCGGTTGCATGGAGTAGTCTCCGGCTGCCGTAGCCCCGTGACAGAACGGCACCCGCGCCGCCGGGCCACCACCACCCCGCCCGGCACACGGGTGCCGCTCATTTTTCAGCCTATGTATGCCCCACTCACCCGTGAACATAGAGAACCCCCCCGTTCCGCCGCTTTCAGACCCACTCCCCGACGGGTAGTTCCTGTTGCCGTACCCGCCCCCGGGCGCAGTCAAACCGATACGCTTTTTTTCGGGGATCCGACTTGATGATGTGCCCCCTGCCATGCTCCCACACCAGCGCCACCCCATTTTCCAGTGCCACGCCCGCGCGCCGTTGTCCCCGCATACACGCGGCAAAACCGGCCCGTTCCGGCTCGTCAAAATGCGGGCAGTGCAAGAGGGGGATCAGCCCCAACCCCCGCACCCACCCGTACTGCGGCAGCCGGACGGCAGGGCGGTGAAACTCGCTGTCGCTGTACCCCGCCTCAAAGTAGCAGATCGAGCCGGCACTCAGCCCGCTGAGCACCACCCCGCGCCGATAGGCGGCGCGCAGGCAGTGGTCTACCCCATGGGCTGCCCATACCGCCATCATGCCGGCAGTATCTCCTCCCCCCACATAAATGAGGTCGGCGGACAACATCCTGTCCCGAATCTCCCCGCGCTCAAAGACCCCTTCGTACAGGCACAGCGTCTCCACACGGCAGCCCAAGTGCCCGTACACCCGCCGCACCGCTTCGATATACCCGGGCGAATCCCGGCTGGCAGTGGGCAGGAACAACAGCCGCGGATTGCCCTTGCCGCACAGCGACACAATGTATCGGTCAATGGCCAGGGTCTCTCCCCGCCCCAGATCCCCCCCGCCAATCGCCACAATCTGCCCCACCGCACCCGCCTCCTATCCAATGACTGCTTCCTTGCTCCGCACAAGCGACAACTCCCCGCCGGGCAACCGCCGCTGCCCCGGTTTCTTTTTCAGCTGCCGCCCCTCCTTTCGGGCGCCGCTTCGGGGCGCCTTTTGGGTGCGTTCTGTCCGCTCGGAAGTCCCCGCCGCCAAAAAAAACAGCAAATCTCTTGTATTTGCGCCCTGTTTTTGTTATGATATGAAAAAAGGCCCTGACGCGCCACCCATGCCTAAGAGGCAGACCGGTGCGCTCATTTGTCCGGAAAGGAGGTTTCACCGTGCCGTCAGCCAGGCCCCCCAAGAAAGTCAAAGTCCCCCGCACCAAGGGCAAGCAACCCGGGCGGCGAAAGCTCTCCGGCCGTGTCCTGACCCCCGAGGGGCAGCTCTACCGCATCATGCCCTACATACTCCTGGTCGCCGCCCTCTTTTGCGCCATTTGTCTGGTCCTGTACCATCTCCGCGCCGACACGGGCGGCGGCCTTGTCGGACAGGCTCTGGTGAATGTTTGCACCGGGCTGTTCGCCGGCGGCGTGTACGCCATCCCCGTTCTGTTGGCACTGCAGGCGCTGTCCTTTCGACGGGATGTCCGCAACCGCAGTGTCCGGGCGCGGGTGGTCTACTCGACACTGACCCTGATCCTGGTGGCTGCCGTGCTGGAGACCTTTTCCGGCTCCCTGCCCGCGCTCACCTTCGACCTGCCCGCGTTTTACGCCGGCGGGCAGGCGCTGTCGGGCGGCGGGGTCTTTGGGGGCAGTGTCGCCTATCTTCTGTATCACCTGTTTGATATGATCGGGCTGGTGCTGATTGTCACCTTAGGGTTTTTCCTGTATATCATCACCTTCATTGACTTTGCCGGCCTCCGCTTGCGCCGTGCCGAACGCCGCGCCGCGCGGCAGGCGGGTCCACCGACAGAGGCGGTCCCCCCGACAGAGCCCCTGCAACCCACCTTAGTCGATGCTTCTCCTCCGCAACTCAGCCGCGCCCAGCGCCGCCTGCTTAGGCGTAACGAACAGGCGCTCCGGCAGGGCTATTTTGAGGCGGGCGAGGAGGAGAGCTTTGCCGCCATTCGCGCCAGCATGGAAAGGGAGTTGGGTGCGGAGCCCTCCACCCAGACCCCCTCTGCCGCCCTGCTCAACCGCCATCGCGCGCGAAAATTCGACCCCAACATCACCATTGAGGAGTCCCCGTTGCGGCCGGCCGCCGGCAATGCCCGTCCAGCCCCCCCACCGCGCGCCTCTTACATCCCCGCGGGCACTCCTGTCGCCCGCACCGCGCAGGTGCCCCCTTCCGCGTACTACATCACCTCAAACACGCCCCCCGCGGGCAGCGCGGCGCGTGAGTATCCGCCCGCCGGCCAACCGCCCGCAGGGCAACCGTCCGCCGCGCAAGCGTTCGCCGAACCCCAGCCCGCGCAGCAGACGGCGTTCGACCGCTCAGCCGCCGCTCCGGCTACCGACACCCCCCCTGTCCCACCCCCGGCGCCCGCCTCCGCCCCCCACACCCCTCAGACCGGCGGCGCTTTTTCGGGCACCCCCACCGCTCCCGCCTCCTCTACCGCCCCTCTCCGGGCCGCGGCACGGACCGCCGAGCCCCCCGCTCCGAGTGGCGGCGCCGTTTACCACTTTCCCCCGCTGGCACTTTTGCGGCCGGGCACGACGGCCATCATGGATACCGCAGTGCAGGAGGAGATTGAGCGCAACTCCGAAAAACTCGTGCAAACGCTGGACAGCTTCAAGGTAGGCACCCATATCGTCGGTACCTCCCGCGGGCCCCGCGTCACCCGCTATGAGCTCATGCCCAACCCCGGTGTGCGCATCAGCTCGATTGTCAGCCGGATTGACGACATTTCCCTGAACCTGGCGTCGGGCGGCATTCGAATTGAAGCGCCCATCCCCGGCATGTCGGCGGTGGGTGTGGAGGTCCCCAACCGCCACTCGGCCATCGTTCGCCTGCGGGACATGCTGTCTTCCCACGAATTTGTCACCGCTCCCGCCAAAACCACGGTGTGCGTGGGGTCGGACGTCACGGGCAACCCGGTGTATGCCGACGTTGCCAAGATGCCCCACCTGCTCATTGCCGGCGCCACCGGCATGGGCAAGTCGGTTTGTATGAATGCCATCATCATGAGCATCCTATATAAGGCAAGGCCGGACGAGGTCAAGCTCATGATGATTGACCCCAAGCGGGTGGAGCTGAACATTTACAACGGCATCCCCCACCTCTTGGTGCCCGTCGTCACCGAACCGCAAAATGCCGCGGGCGCCCTGATTTGGGCGGTGGGCGAGATGGAACGCCGCTTCACCCTCATCGAGTCGGTGGGGGTGCGTGACATTAGCGGCTACAACAAGGCGGTGAGCGCCCGTCCCTCCCTCGGGGAAGCGTTGCCCAAGATTGTCATCATCATCGACGAGCTCAACGACCTGATGATGAATGCGCGGGACGCCGTCGAGGACGCCATTTGCCGCATTGCCCAAAAGGCGCGCGCCGCCGGAATCCACCTCATTGTCGGCACCCAGCGCCCCTCGGTGGATGTTATCACCGGGCTGATCAAGGCGAACATTCCCACCCGTATTTCCTTCCGCGTCTCCTCTCAGGTGGACTCCCGCACCATTTTGGACATGGCGGGCGCCGAAAAGCTGCTGGACAAGGGGGACATGCTCTTCAACCTGGTCGGGCTCTCCGAGCCCAAGCGTGTGCAGGGAGCGTTTGTCGAGGAAGATGAGGTGGAGAAGGTCACCTCCTACCTGAAGCGCAACGCCGCCGGCGACCTGTATGATGATGCCGCCGTCGAGGGCATCCGGATGGAAACCGACAGGTACAAAATCAGCACCATCAAGCCCTCTGACCGGCCGGAGGACGAGGATTTCAACGGACAGGATATGCTCGACGACGAGAAGTTCCGGCAGGCCATCGAGCTGGCGCTCGAATTCGGCAAGATTTCCACCTCCCTCATCCAGCGCAAGCTCTCCATCGGCTACGGCAGGGCGGCCAAGTACATTGACGCCATGGAGGAGATGCGGGTGGTCTCCCCGCCCGACGGCCAGAAGCCGCGGGATGTCCTCATCACACGGGATATGTACCTCGAGATGTTATCCCGGGAGTGATGATGTCCCCTTTGTATAGCCGTTCCCCCTCCGACAGAGGACACTACCCACCCCACAGAAACGTCAGGGTCGAAGGACCCGTCAGGAGTGAAACATCCCATGATTTATCTGTTATTAGCCGATGGATTTGAAGAGGTCGAGGCGATCTGCCCGCTGGACATTCTGCGCCGCGGCGGCCTTTCGGTGCAGACGGTGGGCATAACGGGCAAGTTTGTCACCGGCTCTCACGGCATCACCCTGGAAGCCGACATTCTGCCCGAGCAGGCCGGCGATGAGATTGAGTTGCTCATGTTCCCCGGCGGTATGCCCGGCGCGACGAATTTAGACCAAAGCGCCCATACCGATCGGTTGCTCAACGCCGTCATGCACCACGGCGGCCGTGTTGCCGCCATTTGCGCCGCCCCCATGATTCTGGGCAAGCGCGGCCTGTTGCAGGGCAAGCGCGCCATTGCCTATCCCGGCTATGAAAAATACCTGACAGGCGCCATCGTGACGCCCGACAGCCGCGTGGTCACCGACGGGCCGTTTACCACCGCCGTGGGCATGGGGGCGTCCGCCGAGTTCGGCTTCGCCCTGTTAGGGCTGATGGCAGGCAGGGAAAAGGCGGAGGAGGTCTTTCGCTCCGCCCGCTTCCAATGACCCATTCGCCCACCCCGCCCCGCTTTTCGGCAGAGCCGCCCTCCGAGGCGCTTGCCCCTCTTTGGCAGGCCTGCTTTGGGGAGGACCCCGCGTCCGCAGAGGCGTTTCGCCTGGCCCTTGCTTGTGCCGATGTTGCCATGACCTTACGGGAGGGGGACGAGGTGGTCGGTGCCTTCTTTGCCTTTGCGTATCGGCTGGCGGACGAGCAGGGCTATTATATCTATGGCCTCGGCACCCGTCCCGACCGGCAGGGCAGGGGCTATATGCGCCGCCTGCTCACCCTTGCCCGGCAGTGGCAGTCCGACCGGGGGAAAACCTTTGCCCTGCTCATCCCCGCCACCCCGCAGTTGGCGCACACCTATACCCGCTTGGGCTTTCTCACCCGGCTGCCCCTGGGCGCCGCCGCGGACCCTGCCTGTGCACAGGATTTTTACGGCACGCTGCTTGACGGGCTGCCCCGCGTCCCCTTTGATTCCGACTACCGCCGACTCTACGGGCTTTCCGCCCGACACATCAGCGAGGCGGCTTTCCGCATGTCCCTGTGTACCCTGTCGGAGAAAATTCACATAGACTATATAACAAACGGGGCAGACATCGACGGCTATCTCATCACCGCCGCCACCGACCCCACCCGCTGTTTCGACTGCTCTCCCCGTTACCGGAGCCATGTGCGCGTGAGCTCACCCACGCACGCCCTGTTACAGCACTTTACCGGCAAGCAGTTGACGCTGCCCTTTACAGCAGACCCCCTACCCCGATAGGTCATGAACGGTGAACTTATGGATGTACAAACACAAAAAGACAGACTGCGCGCCGAGTGCCAGCGCCTGCGCGGCAACCTGACCCACAGTGACAAGGTGCGGGCGGAAGCCGCCATTTGCAACGCCATTGTGACCCTTCCCGCCTTTGACGGGGCGCATCAGCTATTGGCGTACTACCCCGTGCGGGGCGAGCTGTCCCTGTTGTCGGTGGCAGGGGTTGCCTTGGAGGCGGGCAAGCGCGTGGCGTTCCCCGCCTGTCTGGACGACGGGCGCATGGTCTTTCGCTATGTCACCGCCCTCAGCCAGCTCCGGCGCGGCAAGTACGGCATCCCCGAGCCGCCCCCCGAGGCACCCGTCTTTGTCCCCCATCCTCTGACCATTTGCCTGGTCCCCGGTCTTGCCTTTGACCGGCAGGGGTATCGGGTAGGGTACGGCATGGGCTACTATGACCGCTTTTTAGCCGACTTTTCGGGGGTCTCCATGGGCATCGTGTTCAAAAACTGTCTGTTCCGGGATGTCCCCCGGAGCGATGATGACCGGGCGGTGGATATCGTGGTCAGTGAGACAGGGTTGCTCGTCACCCCTAAAAAAAGGTCCCCGCGCTCCTCTGAAAAAGAGAAAACATGAAATCAAAACAAGTGGCATGACCGGTCAGCACGCGCCCGGGGACCGGCCTTCAAACGGCTGCCACTTCCGGAGACAAAGAAAATATGATACTCGAAAACAAACAAACGCACATCACCTACCGCTGTCCCGACTGCGGCGATGCCATTTTCGGGCTGGTAGGCGCTTTTTCTCTGCGTGCGGAGATGGTAAAGCTCAAATGCCCCTGCGGTAAGAGCAGTCTGCACATCCAGCCCACCAAGGACAAAAAAGCACGCTTGTCCGTCCCTTGCCTATTCTGCGGGAAACCGCATCATTATATGATCTCCCAGTCCCTGCTGTACGGGCGGGAGCTGTTTTTACTCAACTGCCCCTACACCAACATGGACATTTGCTTCACGGGCACCAAGGAGAAGATTGACGGGGCTCTTTCGCAATCGGCGGGGGAGCTTGAGCGCCTCTTTGCCTCGCTGGATATGGAGCCCATGCCCGCCGCCGCCCGCCCTTACCTGCCGGATGCCAGCATTCACGATATTGTCCGCTTTGTGGTGCGGGAACTGGAGGAGGAGGGCAAAATTTATTGCCCTTGTCAGAACGGTACCTATGATTTGCGCTTGACCCAGGAGGGTATTTGCGTCTTTTGCACCGCCTGCGGAGCCTCCGCCCTGTTCCCGGCAGACAGCGTCGCGGCCGCCGAGGACTTTTTACACTGTGAGGAGCTGCACTTGGCTCATACCCCGTAGTACTCCGCCAGCCCGTCATACAGCCCGGAGACAAACAACTCCGGGCTCTGACTCATCAGCGCCGCGTCATGCGGGTTGGTGATGAACCCCAGCTCGAGCAGCACCGCCGGCATGGCGGTGCGCGCCAGTACATAGAGGGAGGGACGCGCCAGCACCCCGCGGTTGCGCAGTCCGGTCGTCCGGTTCAGGTTGCGCAGCAGCACCACCGCGACATCGTGCGCCCGGGAGTTGGTACGGTACACAATGGCCTCGGAGCCGCTGGCAGACGGGTCGGCCGCGGCGTTGGTATGTAGGCTGAGAAAGAGGTCGGCCGGCCACGCGTTGGCGGCCATGGTGCGCACCCGCAGGCTGGACGCGTTGCTGGTGCCCAGCTGGGTTTCGGGGGTGGGTCGGGACACCCGCGCCTCAAAGTTGGGGTTGGCGTTCAGCGCCTGTGCGAGCAGGATGCCGATGCGAAACACAAGATCCTGCTCCCGCAGTCCCTGTCCCTCCGCCCCGGCATTCGGGCTTTGGGGATTATGTCCCTGGTCGATGTAAATTTTAATTGCCATATGAATTTCCTTTATTGATCAATCGTATTTTCGATGGAAGACAAACTATGAAAGAAATGCAGCGCATCCTGAGCTTCACCCGACGCGCCCTGTCGGACTATGAGATGATCCGCCCGCACGACAAAATCGCCGTGGGCCTGTCGGGCGGCAAGGATTCCCTGACCCTCCTCACCGCTTTGGCAGCGCTTCGCCGCTTTTACCCCGTCCCTTTTGAGCTGTGCGCCATTACCGTCAACGTGGGCTTCCCGGACAGCGATTTTTCACGCCTGACCGCTTATTGCGAGTCGCTCGGGGTGCCGCTGCGTGTGGTGGATACCGATATCGCGCGGGTGGTCTTTGACATCCGGCGGGAGCCGAACCCCTGCGCGCTGTGCGCCAAGATGCGGCGGGGCGCGTTGCACCGGGCCGCGCGGGAGATGGGTTGCACCCGGGTTGCCCTGGGGCATCATTTTGACGATGTGGTGGTGACCTTCATGCTCAACCTCTTTTTTGAGGGGCGGCTGGGGTGTTTTTCGCCCGTCACTTACCTGTCAAACACCGAACTATACCTCATCCGTCCGCTACTGTACGCCAAGGAGAAGGATATCCGGCAGTATGTCAGGCAGGCCGGTTTGCCCGTCACCCCTTCCTGCTGCCCCGAGGATAAGCACACCGAGCGGGAGCGCATGACACAGCTGCTGCATGAACTGGAGAAAAGTTACCCGGGCCTGCGCCACCGCCTGTACACCGCCCTTTGCAAGGGCAACATCGACGGCTTTCGCCTCTTCGGCGAACTCTCCGGCGACCTCTGACCGGCACACGCTCCGCGCCGCCAACCGCTTCGAGAGGCAACCCACGGGCCATTTCTTTGCTATCATTATATGTCATTCTTCCGGTCTTGACAGATTCGACCGGCCCCCTGCGCACACGCTTCCCCCCTTTGCGGGGGTTTTTTTGCAAAAAAAAAATTCGATATACCTATTGACATTGACGCAGCGTCATGGTTTATCATAGGTGCAGAGGAGGACAACGCCATGGAATATACCATTAACCAACTGGCAAAAATGGCGGGGGTCAGCACGCGGACCCTGCGCTACTATGACCAATGCGGGCTGTTGCCGCCCAAAGCCATCCGCTCGAACGGGTATCGCATCTACGGGCAAGCCGAAATTGACCGCCTGCAGCAGATTTTATTTTACCGAGAGCTGGGCGTCGAACTGGCGGAGGTCGGACGCATTCTTTCGGACAAAGACTTTGACGGGCAGGCCGCCCTGGAACACCATCTGGTAGCCCTGCGCGAGCGACGCGCGCGGCTGGATGCGCTGATTCGCAATGTGGAACAAAGCATTAAAGCCATGAAAGGAGAGCTTGAGATGAGCCATCACGAGAAATTTGAGGGCTTCAAACAGAAAATGATCGAGGAGAACGAGCAGCGGTATGGCACGGAAATCCGCCAAAAATACGGGAGCGGGACCATCGACCGCGCCAATGCCCGAGTGCGGGGCATGACCCCGGAGCAATATGAGGCGATAGAGCGACTGACGCAGACATTGAACGACACCCTGAAAGCGGCATGCGAACAGGGCGACCCGGGCAGCGAGTTGGCGCAGAAAGCCTGTGAGCTGCACAAACAGTGGCTGTGTTTTTATTGGGACTCGTACAGCAAGGAAGCCCATCTGGGCGTTGCCCAACTGTATGTGGAGGACCCCCGCTTCAGCGCTTACTATGACAAGATCGCGCCCGGCTGCGCCCGCTTCCTGTGCGATGCGGTCCGGATTTTCTGCTCATAAACGCCGCTTTGTATAGTGCCAAACATCTTTTTTCAAAAGAAACGGCTGCCAAGCCCCGTTCTGGTGCTTGGCAGCCGTTTTCGATGTTTTGCTTTTCAAACCATTTTTTGAAAGGGAAGAACCCGTTTGCTTTCCGTATCTTTTGCACTCAGGTGCGCACCGACCACCCTGTCACACCAGCATCTGCAGGAAAGCCGCCTCATCAATCACCGCAACCCCCAGCGCCTGCGCCCGGGTCAGCTTGGAACCTGCCGCCTCCCCCGCCAGCACATAGTCGGTGTTTTTGGAGACCGAGGAGGAGACGCGCCCCCCCGCCGCCATGATTTTTTCTGTCGCCTGCTCCCTGGTCAGGGTGGGCAGTGTGCCGGTCAGCACAAAGGTTTTACCTGCCAGCACCGACCCCGTCCGCACCACCGCGTCCGCCGCGGTGCGCACCCCCGCCGCCTCTAATTTATCGGTCAGGAGTCTGGTTTGCGGGTCGGCAAAAAACTCCGTTAAGTTGGCGGCAGTCACCTCGCCCACATCGGGCACCGACGCGAAATCCTCTGTGGAGGCCTCATACAGCGCCTGCAAAGTGCCGAATCGCCGGGCAATGGCGGCGGCAGCCACCGCCCCCACCTGGCGCACGCCCAGGGCAAACAGCAGTCGCGCCAGCCCCCTGTCCCTCGAGGCGGCGATGGCATCCACTAAGTTTTGCGCCGACTTTTGCCCCATCCGCTCCAGGTCCTCCATGTCGGACACCCGCAGGGCGTAGAGGTCGGCCGCGTCTTTGATCTTGCCGTTTGCCAGCAACAGCTCCACCACCCGGGGTCCCAGCCCGTCAATATCCATCGCCCCCTTGGAGGCAAAGTGGAGGATCCCCCGCGCCCGTTGCGCGGGACAGCCCGTATACACGCAGCGCACGGCAGCTCCCGCACCCCCGTCGTCCCGCACCACCGCGTGGCCGCAGGAGGGACAGTGCGTGGGCATCTCAAAAAAAGTCTCCGCCCCCGTCCGCCGCTCTTTTCGCACCGATACAATCTCCGGGATGATTTCCCCCGCCTTTTGCACCACCACCGTATCCCCCAGCCGCACATCCAGCTCGCGGATATACTGATCATTATGCAGGGTCGCGCGGGCGACCGTACTGCCCGCCAAGTTGACGGGCGAAAGCTCCGCCGTCGGGGTCAGCACTCCGGTGCGCCCTACCTGTACGGTGATGTCCAGTAGCTTAGTTTCCTTTTGTTCGGGGGGGTATTTGTAGGCAATCGCCCATTTGGGTCGTCCGGACAGCTCTCCCAGGCGTCCCCGCAGGGCAAAGTCATCCACCTTGACCACCGCCCCGTCCATATCAAAGGGCAGGGCAGGGCGCAACTGTTCCAGGTGCGCAATATGCGCCGTCATGGCCTCATACCCCCGCACGCAGGCGCGGTGCGACAGCACGGGCAAGCCCAGCGCCGCCAGCCGCTCCAGAGACTCGGTGTGACGCTCGGGCACCCGGCCGTCCGCCGAGACAGCCCCGCTTTGCCAGTTGAAGACCAACAAATCCAGCCGGCGCGCCGCCGTGACCGCCGAGTTGAGCTGCCGCAGGGACCCCGCCGCCGCGTTGCGCGGGTTGGCAAAGAGGGCTTCCCCCCGTGCCTCTCTGTCCGCATTGAGAGCGGCAAACACCTCCCGCGGCATGAACACCTCTCCCCGCACACACAGGAAGGGCACCGCTTCGGCGAGCCGCAGGGGCAGCGAGCGGATGGTGCGCAGGTTGGCGGTCACATCCTCCCCCGTGATCCCGTCTCCCCGGGTCGCTCCCCGCACGAACACACCGTTTTCATACACCAGCGACACAGACAACCCGTCAATTTTCGGCTCCACCGAGTACCGTATCTCATCGGTCGTCCCTGTCGCGGCGGCGGTGCGCGCCAGAAAGGCCGCCAGCTCCTCATAGGAAAACACATCGTTCAGGCTCCCCATGCGCACCTCGTGCGTCACTGCCTCGAACTTGTCCGACACTACTCCGCCTACCCTCACCGTGGGGGAGGTTTTGTCGAAAAACTCCGGATAGGCAGCCTCCAGCTCCTGCAATTCGCGAAACAGCCTGTCATAGGCCGCGTCACTGATCACCGGGGCATCCTGCTCATAGTAGAGCGCCGCATGGTAGCGCAGCTCCTCCCGCAACGCCGAAATCCGCACTTTCGCCTCTTCCCGATTCACGCAACCCACCTCCGTACTTTGATAACCCTATTCCCCCCTATTTTATCACCAACTGCCCCGTTCGTCAATGCGCCCCCACAACAAAATCCGTGCCGGACAGCCGGCGCGCCCCCGCAGCACAAAACAAACCCCCGCAAGCAAAACGCCGGCAGGGGTTTGACAGTCGGAAAAACGGTTATCTCTTGGAGAACTGAGGCGCGCGGCGCGCAGCCTTGAGACCGTATTTCTTTCTTTCTTTCATACGAGGGTCGCGGGTGAGCAGACCGGCCTTCTTGAGCGGGGCTTTGAAGGTTTCGTCGGCGAGCACCAAGGCGCGGGCCACCCCGTGGCGAATGGCACCGGCTTGACCGGAGAAACCGCCGCCCTTGACATTGGCGACAATATCAAACTTGCCGATCGTCTCGGTGATGGCAAAAGGCTGGTTGACAATCAGCTTGAGTGTCTCCAGACCAAAATACTGGTCAATGGCTTTGCCGTTGATGGTCACATTGCCCGTGCCGGGGTACACACGCACGCGGGCCACTGATTTCTTTCTTCTCCCTGTTCCGTAGAAGTAGGGTTTCGCACTGGTATAAGTCATATTCTCTCTCCTCAATCAATGGCGATTGGCTGCTGAGCCTGCTGCTTGTGTGCCTCGCCTGCATACACTTTCAGGCGGGTAAAGGACTTGGCGCCGACCGAGTTGTGGGGCAGCATCCCTTTGACCGCCAGCTCCATGGCCAGTTCCGGGCGGGTAGCCATCAGGTGGGCATAGCTCACTTCTTTGAGGCCTCCGATATAGCCGGAATGACGGCGGTAAAACTTTTGGGTGAGCTTATTGCCCGTCAGCACCGCCTTGCCGGCGTTGATGATGATGACAAACTCGCCGCAGTCAACGTGGGGAGTGAACTCGGGTCTGTGTTTGCCGCGCAAAATGTTGGCGGCGATGACAGCGGTTTTGCCCAGCGGCTTGCCGGCTGCATCAATGAGAAACCACCTGCGCTCAAGGGTTTCTGCTTTGGCCATAAAAGTGGACATGTTACTCTTCCTCCGAAATGATATCAGGGTCGCGTGACCCTTCTGGTGTCAGGGCATCGGGTGCCCTTGTTTAGCAGGGCTCATTATAGCACAGCTCTTCCGGCTTGTCAAGTCCTCCTCCGAAATATTTTCGGTTATGATAATATACTGCCCCCATTTCTGCAGTTATCTCTTGTTTTCTCTCGTTTTCTCTGCCTTCCTCATAGGCGGGGAACAAAAAACAGGGTCCGCCCCCCCCGCCATTCCTCAAAAACGACATTTTTCCGCCCGGCGGCACATAAATCAGATAGAAGACTTGAAAAACTTCGCTTCCCGTGGTATAATCTGAAAGATATTCCCTATAGACCGCTTGCCCCGGGACGCTTTTGCCTCATCGCATACGATTTTTTCATGAGCCGGCGGTCAAAACGCATGACCATGCGTTCATGCAGATCACCAGGCCTATCGCAAGTATCAACAGGAGCACTTATGAAAAATTACCTGAACAGCTCGGTTCGTATGCTGTCGTTGCTTGTCGGAGTGTTCATTTTCGGCATCACGTGGCTGTTGCTCTCCCTGTTCTCTGTCTCCCAAAGCGGGGCGTGGGCAGTCATGGCAGCGGTGGCCGCGGCGGTGGCGTGCGCGGTGTTTCTCGCCCTTTCGGTGCGGGCCCGCCTCCGGCGTTACGCCGGCATTGAAAAGAGCATCCCCGAGCAGGTCCTGCTCGCCGCCAGCGCCAGCGTCTCCACCCGGCAACACAGCAGAAACGGCTTTTTATACCTGACGGCCGATGTCCTTTACGGCTTTTTCCGCGACCGGGAGCCCTATACCCAGATCGCCATCAACCGCTTCCGGGTGCGCCGCGTGAAAACCCTCTCCCCCCTCAGTTTTGAGATCAGCATGGATGCCGCCTACACCTTTGAGGTCGTCTGTTCCGAGACCGAAAACAT